>Ga0268284_1000431_pt1 | contig 29012 bp, 27 predicted proteins | sample saktaG_14_FD_190137 | JGI IMG/M metagenome (GOLD analysis project Ga0268284, IMG submission 190137) | Saline water microbial communities from Sakinaw Lake, British Columbia, Canada - sak_2013_06_06_40m | ecosystem: Environmental > Aquatic > Non-marine Saline and Alkaline > Saline ...
ACTTGGCCTTGGTGACCTTGGCCTGGTTCATCACCATGGCCGTGCCGCCCACGCCCAGCGTTACCAGCACGCCAATGATCGAGATGACCACCAGCAGTTCAATCAGGGTGAAGCCCCTAGGTAGTGTGTGTGTGCGGGTCATTCGTCCTCCCAGTTCTTGACGTTATCTTTGTTGCCGGGCAGCTTGTAATCAACGACTTCGTCGCGCGTGGCATCGGTTGCCACGTGATCCGGCCCGCATGAATACAGCAAGAATGAGGTGGGATTGATCTTATACATGTTGACTTCACCGTCATTCTTGAAATAGCGATAGGGCTGGCTCCATGGGTCTTTGAAATTACCGTCAGCATCCAGCTCCGCCTTGGTCAGTTTCAGATACGGGCGCCGCCAGGTCGGATGCGATTTGGGGATGTCGCCAGCCTCGGGATTGTAGACGCCATCGTGATCCAAGTCGCCGGTCAAGCAGCCGATGACATCGGCATTCTGGTTGCGCTCGGTGGGTGTCGGCGGATAGCTGCCGATGTCATTGTAATACTGATCGAGGGCGAGCTTGAAGCGCAGGATGCAGGCTTTGGCAGCTTCGATCCGGTTGCGCGCGCCGACGACCCCGATCACGCCGACACTGAGGCCCGCCAAGATCCCGATGATCGAGATCACGATCATCAGCTCCATCAAGGTAAAACCGCGGGTGGTCTGGCGTGCCATACAGCTCCTCCGTCGCATGCGTCAGGGTAACCTAGATCAAGTGGTGGCGGCCTGCGCGGCCGTGCCGTCTGGCGCCGGAGCGCCGGGCGTCGGGATGATCGGCGCGGGGGTGCGCGCCGCAATCCGCATCATGCGTGCTGCCGTGCGCCGCGCCGCCTTCCGTTTGCGCAGCTTCTTCTCGCTGGGCTTCTCGTAATAGGCGTGCTGGCGCACGATTTTTAAAACGCCCTCGCGATCCACCTTCTTTTTCAGACGGCGGATGGCTTTGTCAACCGACTCATTCTTGCGCAACGTAACCGTGAGCACGCTGGTTAACTCCTGCAATCGTTATAAGTTCTGACGGGCACAATGGCTAGTACCATGTGCCCACTATGTTGTGGTATTATAGCGAAAAGATGTCATGAAGTCAATCGCACTGCGAAAATCGAGGAAATCCATGGCAATCCCCTCTTCAACGATACGCCTGCGCGACATACGCGGGCAGGCGTTTGGCCACGCAGTGCAGGTCGAGCCGGGCGTAGCGCTGCAGGCCGTTTTCCAGTGGCACCGCCGGCCAGCCCTGGCCCAGCAGCGGCTGCGCATAGCGCACAAAGTCGTCGGTCACATCCATGCCGCACGCGGCAATCCATGCTTTGGGAAAGGTGCGTGCGCTGCTGGCGACGGCGCTGAGCGGTACTTTATCATAACGGACACGATAGGCTGCGCCCGGCTCGCGCAGCACAGTGGCCATCCAACCATTGCCGTCCTGCACGGCGATCTCGACTGCCTTGCGTCCGACCGCGTACGCTTCATCCAGGTCAACGTCGGAGGCATAGATGGACATCGCGCGCTGATCCGTGCCCGGCACTTGGCAACGCGCCGCGCCCGGCACCGGTAGTTTCAAACTGTTCAAGTAGTTTGTAACGACTTGTGCGACCGTCATTTGACTGGCGCTGAACGACGTGTGGCCGAAGGCATCCTTGACCGCGCCGATGGCGCCGACGTCAAAGCCCTCGCTGACCACCACCATGCAGCGGCCGTCGCGTTCGAGCTGGCGCACGACATTTTCGCCCAGTTGCGCGAGGGTCACGCCGGCTTCGCTCAGATAGATCTGCAGCGGCATCCGGCGTGCCACATCCGCCAGGCGCGCCGCCGCCGGTATGTAACCGATCGCGCGGCCCATCGCCTGCAAGACCAGGACTGGATCGGCCGGCGACGAGCCGCGATTCTCCTCGTTTGCGTTCTGCACCAGGTACGCCCAATAGCGCGCCGTGCTGCCGTAGCCCGGCGTGTGGTCAATCAAGGTGAAGGTGCTGTCGCCGACATCGTTGTCGATGGTTTTCGGCACGCCGACCGCGACCAGATCGAGGCCCTGCGTGCGCGCCATGGCGGCCACTTTGTTGGCCGTGTCCATCGAATCGTTGCCGCCGCAGCAGAAGAAGAAGCCGATGCGGTGGGCCTTGAACACTGCCACGACGCGGGCGAAATCCTCGCTGTGCTGTGGTTGCAGCTTGTAACGGCAGGTGCCGATCGCGCCGGCCGCGGGCGTGTTGCGCAGCAACGTGATCTCACGCGCTGGCTGGGTCGACAAGTCGAGCAATTCTTCTTTGAGGACTCCTTCAATGCCATGCCACGCGCCGAACACCGTGCCAAACGCGGCCGGATAGGCGCGGCAGGTCTCAATCACGCCCTGCAGCGAGGCATTGATCACCGGTGATGGTCCGCCGGATTGCGCGACAATCACATTGGTTGCCATGGCGTCGCCCGGAAGCTTAGCGCGCGTTACGAGGAATGCGTTTGGAATAGCGCCCGAGGGCGATCAGCGCGAGGCAAACCGTCGGCGCCAGCACGGCCTCGGGGAGGATTGGTCCGACCGCGATCTCGACGATCCGCCGCCGCCCACTGTCGCCGACAATCAGCGTGTTGTTGGACATGCAGGCCAAGCCGCGCGGGTACTGCAACGTGCTGCCGCTGCCATCCGTCGGCGCAAACAGATTGATGCCCCAGACGCCCTCGGCCGTGAAACCAAGGACGCCGCTTAAGCCCGCATCCGCAACGAACATCTCGTTGTTGTCGCCGTGGGTGACGGCTACCGGATTGGCGAAGCTGGCATTGGTGATGACGCGGTCCAGGATCAGCGTCGTGCCCGACCAGCGCAGCACGACGATGCGCTTATTGCCGCTGTCCGTCACCAGAATGGAATCGTTGCCATCCACATCCACATCCTGCGGTGCATTCAGTCCGGTGTACTTGGTGATAAAATTGCCGTTGGCGCTGAAGGCCTGCACGCGATTGTTCTTGCGGTCGGCAACCAGGATGCGCGACTGGCTGTCCACGGCAACGCCGGTCGGCGTGTCAAACTGCCCGTCGCCTGTGCCGTTGCTGCCAAACAAGTTGACGGCGCGGCCGTCGCGGGTCAGCACCGCGATGCGCGACTGGGGGCTGTAACCATCCGGCAGATCGGTGACAATCACCCGATCAAGGCGGGCATCGTAGGCCGCGTCATAGGGCACAAAATGGTTGTGGACACTGCTCCACATGCCGGCAAACGTGCCGTCCGGTCGTTGCCAGACCGGCTCTTCGTGCTCTGAGTTGCGCAAACAAATCAAGCGATGATTGCCCGGCAGCAGGGTCATGCCGGCGATATAGCGTTCGAACGACGCCGAGACGGAATAGGCCGGCAAGTCCGGCAGATACATGAGCGGCGTCACCGCGCTTTCGACGCCGTCATTGTGGACGGCCACCACGCAGGCAAAGCGCCACGATCCGCGCGCAAATGTCACATTGGTCGCGGTTGCAGTCGCGGTCGCGATGCGGCTGAGCGCCGCGTCATAGGGCTGGTAGCCCGACCCATACACGACATAGCTCGCCGGCGCGGGCGTGGGCGCAGACCAGCTCAGCGTGACGGTTGCGCCGGTCAGCCGGCAGCGCACGTTGATCGGCGCGGGGTGGGCCGCTGCATCCGCCGCGAGCTTGGCATACACGGTATGCACGGCCGTGTTGCTTTGGCCGCGCCAGAAGGCGATGTTCGCAGCAATGCACTCGAACCACGAGTAGAAGCTCGCGCCCGCGTAGCTGACCTTGACCAGCAGGATATTTCCGCCGACCACGCTAAGGTAGTTGAAGGGATGGGGATACAGCATATAGCCGTTGCTGGTCGAGTACCCGCCGCCGCTGGCCGGCAGGACCAAGCGGCCACTGATATCCGTGGTGCCGGTTGCCACACAATAAGCATTTGAGAAATAGCCGTCACTGCCGCGCCGGAAACACTCGATGGTCGCACCCGCCAACGCATTCGACTGGGTATCCACCACGGCAATGATATTGGTGCGCGGAATCAAGAATTGGAAATCGCCGTAATAGCCGCGCCGCCGGCCAAGCTGGCTGTTCAACGCCAAGGCCGAGAATTCGGAAAACGGGACGTTGCCGTGGTTGCGCATCATGCCTTGCTGCGAGGCTATGTGTTCGGCCAAGAGCGGCGCGCCATCCCGCATCACCAGCGTGCTGGCGCCCTCAACATCGTATTGGTAAATGTCAATCAAGCCCAGTTGATGGGCGACTTCATGAATGAGGCCGTAATCAACAGTCGTGCCAAAGGTGGTGGCGTACCCGGCGGGATCCGTGCCGGTCGTCTGCCAGCGCCCGTCATTCAGGTTGGCATACGGATCATTGTTCAGCAATGCGTCTATCTGCGCGTTCGGCGCGACGACCACGCGGTCAATCCGCACGCGTTCGAGAATGCCGCTGGGCGTGGCCAGATAGGCGGACTGGGTGAATTTCTTCTGCATGTCTTCAAACTGAATCCGCAGCCAGTCGACGGCATTTGAGGTGCCCCAGCGATTGCGCTTGCCCGCCAGCGCATCAAAATATTCGCGTGCCATGAAGTAGCTCAAGGCGAGTGCGCGGCTGGACTCGCTGATGACATTGTTGGTCAGGCTCAGCTCGGGCACTGCATTGGTCGGGTTCAGCTGCAGACTAATGTCGAAGGCGCCGGCATACGTCTCCGCGCCGGCCGGCCACGGAAATGCAATCGCATTGGAGGCAAACGCGTCGCGCGCCAGATAGACGCTGCCGCGCGAAAACTCGTGGCCATTGGTGCGCCAGACAAATTCACAGGTGCCGCCGCTGGTGCCCGCATTGTACAGGTAGCCGATGTACGTAACCGCTTCGCCGGGCAACGGCCAGCGTTGATCGTTCTCCGTGCCCGCTTTCAAGTAGGGCCGCGTGCCGGCGTACTGGACTTGGTAGCGATTGCATTTGGGAAAGCGCTCAATGCAGACGCAGCAGAAATCGGGCGCCAGGGGTGTGCTGCTGATCGTCACTGTGCGGATCTCCGACCAGGCCGATGTCAACGCACTAGAGTCACGCGCATTCACCTTCCAGGTGTGCGCGCCATAGGACAGCGGCGCAGCGGGTGTGAAATTCGTGCCGGTCGTGGCATAGGCCGTGCTGTCCAGCATGATGGTGTAGCCGGCGATCGCGCCGCCCCCGCGTTCCTCGGCCGGCAGCCACGTGAAGGTCGGCTGGGTGTACGCAAGGTACTCGCCGGCGGGCGGCGCCAGCAGCAGCGGCGCGCGCGGCGGCAGCAAATCGGTCGGCGTTGGTGTCCAGGCCCGTGAGAAAAACGCGCTCGTATCGTCACCGCACAGCAGAAAAAGCCGCTGGCCCTGTGCGTCCCAGGCAAGCCCGCCGCCGCGGCCCACTGGCTGCGGCAGGTCATCACTGCGCTGCCAACTGTTGCTGCGCAAATCATACAACCAGATAGTGCTTGAACCGCCGCCCGGCGTGACGATCAAATATGCGCCGCCATCGTAGACCAACGACAAGCCTTCGCCGCCGTCTTCCGGCAACGATGCGCGTGGTGCATACTCGCCGGAGTCTTGATTGTACGCGAACATGGGGCATGCACCACTGCCGTTGGTGCCATGCAACAAATACACCGTGTTGGCGGCAAAGGCAATGCCACCGCCGATGAACAATTGGTTGGTGGGATGCAGCAAGGTGGCGACCGTGGTCCACGCTGCATTGCTGAAGTCGAAGCGCATGAAGGCCGAACGCGGCGGGCTGCCACCGGCGCCATAGGCATTTTCGCCGCTGGAGAGATACGCATAGCGGCCATCGCGATCAATCACCATGCCGCCACCGCCCATGGTTGACGCCGGCCAGCTATTGTCGGCGCCGAGCGCGTTCGCGTTTTGGATTGCATTCGTGGTCGGATTGATGCTGCCGCTCCAGCGCTGATTGCCGCCGGAAATGGAGTACAGCATGCCGTTGGGATGCAGCGCCATGGCGGTCCCCTGCCCGGCATTGTGGTAGGTTGTCGCGATCAGTGTCCACGTGTCCCCTAACGGCGTGTATTTGTACACATATGAGCCATGGTCGCTGATCCCGCCGCGCACGGCGTAGACGGCCGTTGAATTAGCCGCCGCCATGCACGCGCCGGCATAATTGCCGTAGACAGCCACCGGGAAATCCGCCAACGGGGTCCAGACGTCCGCACGTGCCGCCAGCATACTCAGACTGCCAAGACATACTACAAACCATGTGCGCTTCTTCATGTGTTCCTTGTTGCCTCACCTCTGCGACAGACTACGCCGGCGATGATGATCAGCAGGCCAAGCGCGCCGACCTCCGGCACCGGCTGCCAGCCATAGTCAATATCCGCACAGTAGGGCAGGTTAAAACTGTTGGTGTAGAATTGCGGATCGAACGAGACGTCATTGGTGGCCGAATTGTCCTCGAGTTGCGACAAGTCCGGCTGGTACCAATCGAGGCCATCCGGCCCGCAATTGTAATAATTGTTTTCGTAGCTGTAGAGAATCACCTGCAGGTCATCATTGATGTTCATCGAATTATCAACGCGCATGCCCGCGCCGGAATTGGTGCGACAGGCAGGCTCATTGGCAAAGATACAGCGTTCGGCCCGCAGGTGGTTGCCGCCGATGCCCGTACCGGCGCGGTGCCAGACGCCGAGCCCGTCATCGATGTCAAACGAGCCGTCCTGTTCGGCGATGGTGCAATAGCGCAACACGTTGGAGTGGGCCCAGCCACCTTGCGCCGTTGTGTAGAATCCCTGGCCGAAGCCCTCGATCAGCACCCGTTCAAGGGTGACGCCGCCCGCGCCGGTCACGCCGGAAACATACACACCGTGGCCGTTGCGCACCGCAGGCTCGCGCGGGCCGCACAACCAGAGATTGTCCAAGACAATGTCGGCGCAGGCATCGATGCGGATGCAGGCGACGTCAAACAGGTCCGAACTGACCGTGACGGGAATCTGCAGGCCGCTCACGCGCACGTGCGCCGCATTATACAACCGCACAATGCTGTCCACTTCCCAGATTGAATTGGTTCCTTGCACAATGCGGGTCAAGGCCGGGCCGGCGCCGATGATATCCAGGTTTTGAACACCTGCGAGATTGAGCTGCCAGTTGTTCGCGCGGCCCTGCAGGCCGCTGCGCTCATCGGCAAAGTCGCCCGCGCCGACATCCAGCACGTTGTGCGCATACTTGTTGCCGCCGGCCACGCGCGTCAGGGCATAGGTGATCGTCTTCCATGCCTGGGCCACCGAAAGGCCCGTGCGCGCCGCGCTGTTCAGCCCGTTCGTGCGTGCATAATAGCGCGTGATCGGCCCGCCCAAAACATAGATGCTGATGCTGACGCTGTCGGCGCTCTCGCCGTCGTTCACGGCGAAGGTGACATTCGGATACACACCGGTATCCCCCACGCTTGTCTGCCAGGAAAATTGCTGATTGGTCGGGTTGAAGACCGCGCCCGCCGGTACATTCGCCGCGCTGAACACGAGCGCCGTCAGGGGCGTATCCGGATCGGTGGCTTGCACGGTGAAGGCAATCAGGCTGTTGGTCCAGCCCACCACATCCTCGCGCGGGAACGTGATGACCGGCGTCAGACCTGTGCTGCCGGGATGGTAATACCAGCCGTTCTCGGTGTTGCGCGTGACGTACGCGCGCCCGTCCGCCATGGTAAAATAGTCCGGCGCCAATTCCTCATTCGCATTGGTATACCAGACCTGCTGATTGACAAAGCCCAGTGGCAGCGCATTGTAGCTGTTCGATTCGACCTGATAGAGATACCCAAAGCGGTTGGTCGGCGTGCTGGCAAAGATGCCGCGGGTGAGCGCATTGAAGATGCTGTTGCGCACGCGCACCGACGTCGCATCACCGGCGGTGCGTTGATCAAAGAAAGCGCCGTTGTCATCCGTGCGCGTGGTCGCATAATCCGTGATGGTCACATGGTCAATATCAATCGTGCAACTGCTGCCGAGCACGCCCAGCCAAAACGCCAAGCCGCCGCCGCTGAAACAACACTGCGCAATGACCAGCCCGCCCGCGCCGGCGGTGCCATACAGCGCAACCCGCCGGCCAGAGCGATCAGCCGGCGCAGTGTACGGGCCGTCGATCCACACATCGCGCAGCGTCACATCATTGGGCGAATTTATACGAATGACGTTCGCATCCCAGATGCTGGGATAGGTATCCATCACAATCCGCATGCCCTCGAAGCGCGCGCCCGTGCAGCCATTCAGGTCCACAATGCCGGTACCGCCGTTCATCTCCCACTGCTTTGTGCCGCGGGTCACGATGGTCTGTGCTGCGCTTGCGCCGATGACATGCACATAGGCCTTGCTGCGGAAATTCAGTTTCCAATAGGTGCCGTCCGTCTCGCCCGCATAGGTGCCGGCGGCAACGCGAATGACACTGGGATTGCTCGCCGTGCCGGCCGGCACGGTTGCCAATGCATGATTGATGGTGCGCCACGCGGTCGAGACCGTCTGGCCATTGTTGCCATCCGCGCCGCTGAGCGCGACAAAATGCTCCGCAGCCCACACGGGTGCGATTAGCAGCACTACGATGGCGAAGAGGAGTGCGCGCATAAGCGGTAGTGAGGTGGTGCGGCGATGAAGACGATCAGCCACGCGGACGATGCCAGAGCCAACAAAAGCATAGCAATGCTGGCGCTGTGCCGACGGCACATGCACTAAGTGATTCCGGTACTGATTCATTATGAACTCCATAACAACTAGTATAGCACAACTGCGATCACAAGGCAGTCCTGGCCGCGAAAAGCCCAATCCGCGCAGATCGCGTGCGCCTCAGACATCCTGGATCGCAATCTTGTGCAGCAGGTCTTCGTCCTCAATGATCTTGCCGGTGCCCAGCGCGACCGCCGAGAGCGGATCATCGGCAACATGCACCGATAAGCCGGTCTCTTCCTCGACCAATTTGTCCATGCCGCGCAGCAACGCGCCGCCGCCGCTCATGACGATGCCGCGATCAATCAAGTCGGCCGACAGTTCCGGCGGGCAACGCTCCAACGCGTAGCGCACGGCGCCGACAATTGATTCGATCGGATCGCTCATGGCCTGGCGGATCTCCTGGCTGGTGACCACCACGCTCTTGGGCAGGCCGGCGCCCAAGTCGCGCCCGCGAATATCCAGCGTCAGTTCCTCGGCCAGCGGAAAGGCCGAGCCAATCGCGATTTTGATCTCCTCGGCCGTGCGCTCGCCGATCATCAGGTTGTACACCCGTTTCATGTACGCGACGATCGCTTCATCCAATTCGTCGCCGCCGATCCGCACCGAGCGTGAGAAAACAATGCCGGAGAGCGACATGACCGCCACTTCGGTCGTGCCGCCGCCAATATCAATGATCATGTTACCGGCCGGCTCGTGGACCGGCAAACCGCAGCCAATCGCCGCCGCCATGGGCTCGTCAATGCAATACACTTTGCGCGCGCCGGCCCGTTCGGCCGAGTCTTTCACCGCACGCCGTTCAACTTCGGTGATGCCGGCCGGCACGGCAATCACAATCCGCGGCGAGATCAACGTGCGCCGGTCATGCACGCGCCGGATGAAATAGCGCAGCATGCTCTCGGTAATGTCGAAGTCGGCGATCACGCCGTCTTTCATCGGGCGAATCGCGTCAATCGTGCCGGGGGTGCGCCCCAGCATGCGCTTGGCGTCGTTGCCGACCGCCAAGACCACATGGCCTTCGCGCCGGATCGCCACAATGCTGGGCTCGTTGAGGACAATGCCCTCGCCGCGCACGTACAGGACGGTATTGGCCGTGCCGAGATCAATGCCGACATCCCGCGAAAACATACCGACCACATTCATCACCGGCTCGACGATCAGCCGGTTCAGTTTGGCAAATAATCCTTCGTTCCTCATTCCCGTGCTCCCTGTCCCGCGCGTGATGCGGCAGTGTGTGTGCGCGCCAGGCGTGGCGCAATACATTGGCCGGTGGCGCTGGCGGCCACACCGGCCACCTGTTCGGGCGTGCCCGTGGCAATCACCCGGCCGCCGGCCTCACCGCCGCCCGGTCCCAAATCAATAATATGATCCGCGCTCATAATTACATCCAGATTGTGTTCGATCACAATCACTGTGTTACCCGCCGCCACCAAGCGCTGCAACACTGCCAACAACTTGTCAACATCGGCAAAGTGCAGGCCGGTGGTCGGTTCGTCCAAAACATACAGCGTCCGGCCGGTATCGCGCTTGGCCAGTTCACCGGACAATTTGACCCGCTGGGCTTCGCCGCCCGAGACGGTCGTCGCATGTTGCCCCAAGGTGATATAGTCGAGGCCAACATCCCGCAAGGTTTGCAGCACCTTGCGCAAGCGCGGTACGCGTGCAAAGAAATTATACGCTTCTGCGACCGGCATGTCGAGTACCTCGGCAATATTCTTGCCGCGATAGCGCACATCCAGCGTTTCGCGATTGTAGCGCCGGCCCTGGCAGGCCTCGCAGGTGACATAGACATCCGGCAGAAAATGCATCTCGATCTGCTTGATGCCCGTGCCCTGGCACGCTTCGCAGCGCCCACCCTCGACGTTAAACGAGAAACGCCCGGGCAGATACCCGCGCATGCGCGCGTCCGGCAGGCCGGTGAACAAATCCCGGATGATCGTGAACATGCCCGTGTACGTAGCCGGATTCGAGCGCGGCGTGCGACCAATCGGCGATTGATCCACCACAATCACCTTGTCGATCTGGGCGATGCCGCGCACGTCGTGGTGCGCACCGCACGGGTCCGTGCTCTGGTACAATGCCCGGCGCAGCGCCGGCAAGACGGTGTCAATCACCAGCGACGACTTGCCCGAGCCGGACACGCCCGTCACGCAGGTGAACACGCCCAGCGGAAACGCAACCGTGATGTTCTTCAAATTATTATGCGTCACGCCGCTGAAGACCAGCTGCTTGCCGCGCGGCGGCGCGCGGCGTTGGGGCGGCACGGCAATCCGGCACGCGCCGCTCAGATACGCCGCCGTCAGCGAGGTCGGGTGCCGCAGCAAGTCTTGCACCGGGCCTTGAAACACCACCTGGCCGCCCTGCGCGCCGGCACCCGGCCCGAGGTCAATGAGATAATCCGCGCGCAGCATGGTTTCGGCATCATGCTCGACCAGCACGACCGTGTTGCCCAAGTCGCGCAGGGCTTCGAGGGTTGTCAGCAATTTCTCATTGTCGCGTGGATGCAGGCCGATGGTCGGCTCGTCCAGCACATAGAGCACACCCGTCAAGCCGGTGCCGATCTGCGACGCCAGCCGGATGCGTTGGGCTTCGCCGCCCGAGAGCGAGTCAGCCTTGCGCGCCAAGGTCAGGTAGCCGAGGCCGACGTTGCGCAGAAAGGTCAAGCGACTACGGATTTCCTTCAAGACATCGCCGACAATCGCGCGTTCGGCGGCGCGCAAATCCAGCGCCTCGATAAAATCAAAACAGGCATCCACCGAGCGCGCGGTCAACTCGACCACGGTCGTGCCGTTGACGCGCACGGCCCGGCTGTAGGGATTCAGGCGCGCGCCGTGGCAGGCCGTGCAGGGCGTCGCCAGATCGGCAAAACTGGCGCCCAGGCCGTGACAGGCAGGGCACGCGCCGTAGGGGCTGTTGAACGAAAACAAGCGCGGCGTCAACGGTTCGAAATCGGAACTGGTATCGCAGTGCGGGCAGGCATAGGCCTTGGAAAACAGCAGGTCGCCCGGTTGCAGCGGCGTCCAGCGGTTGGTCGGCGGCGGGTGCTGATCACCCGGCCGGGCCACAATCACGCGGCCGTCCGCCAGGCGCAGAGCCGTCTCGACCGACTCCGCCAGGCGTTCACGCACGCCGTCTTTGACCACGACCCGGTCAATCACAATTTCGACGGTGTGCCGAAACGTGCGCGCCAAGGTGGGCGCGTCGGCGAGCGTGAAGGTGCGGCCATCGACGCGCACGCGCACAAACCCGCTGCGCCGGGCGCGCTCGAAGACATCCTGGTGTTCGCCTTTCTGCCCGCGCACGATCGGCGCCAGCAGCTCGATCCGTGTTCCCGCCGGCATCGTCTCAATCGCATGAATGATTTCATCCGTCGTTTGCGGCTGAATGGCCGCGCCGCAGGCGGGGCAATGTGGCACGCCGACATGCGCATACAGCAGGCGAACATAGTCGTAGATTTCGGTCGCGGTGCCGACTGTCGAGCGTAGACCAGTCGCCGTGTTGCGCTGCTGAATCGCGATGGCCGGTGACAAGCCCGTGATCTGATCCACACGCGGCTTCTGCATCAAGCCCAGAAACTGCCGCGCATAAGCCGACAGGCTCTCGACAAACCGGCGCTGGCCTTCGGCGAACAAGGTGTCAAACGCCAGACTCGATTTGCCCGAGCCAGACAAGCCCGTCATCACCACCAGTTTGTGGTGCGGGATGTCGACATCAATGCTCTTGAGATTGTGCTCGCGCGCGCCGCGAATGCAGATCATGGCTATGCTTCACTGAAAACGCCCACCCGCCGGAACTTTTCGTAGCGCTGCTGGCGCAGCGCGTCCGGTGGCATGGCGCATAACTCGTCGAGATGCCGCACCAGCGCGGCCTTCACCAGCTGCGCGGCTTGCTCGGGATTGCGATGCGCACCGCCGATGGGTTCGGCGATGATCTCTTCGACAATGCCAAACTGCAGCAAGTCCCGCGCGGTAAGCTTCAAGGCGGTGGCCGCCTCCGCCGCCCGCTTGGCGTCGTGGAACAAGATCGAGGCGCAGCCTTCCGGTGAAATCACCGAATAGTACGCATGTTCCATGATCAGCACCCGATTGCCGATGCCGATGCCCAAGGCGCCGCCGCTGCCACCTTCGCCGATGACCACGCACAGCACCGGCACACCCAGCCCCATCGTGTCGCGTAGATTGACCGCGATCGCCTCGGCCTGGCCGCGCTCTTCCGCGCCAATGCCGGGATACGCGCCCGGCGTGTCAATGAAGCTCACAATCGGCAGGCCGGCCCGATCTGCCAAGGTCATCAGACGCAGCGCCTTGCGATAGCCCTCCGGATGCGCCATCCCGAAATTGCGGCGCATGTTTTCTTTCACGTCGCGCCCTTTTTGGTGGCCCAGCACCAACACGCGCCGGCCATCCAGGGTGGCAAAGCCGCCCAGCAACGCCTGATCGTCGGCAAAACGGCGGTCCCCATGCAGTTCCATGAAATCCGTGCAGATCAAGCGCAGGTAGTCCAACATATACGGCCGTTGCGGATGGCGCGCCACCTGCACGCGCTGGAACGGCGCCAGCGCGTGGTACACTTCCTGGCTGAGCACATCACGCTTGCGCTCCAAACTGCTTAATTCAGCCGAGGCGTCAATGTTCACTTCGGCCGCGTACTTGCGCAGCTCGGAGATTTTTCGCTCCAGTTCGGCGATTGGTTTTTCGAAATCGTAGGTAATCATCAGTCTTGAATGATCATAGCATACATATTTACTGGTCTTGCGGCTGGCTTGCTCTCACTTTGCTCTCACTCTTGAGGCGGCACAAGTGCCCGCATGGCGCGATTGGCGCAGCTCGCTGTCGCCATTGCCGTTGACTTCGGGGACTTCCTGGCATGTGGCGACATACCACTTGCTGGCACGATCGTGGCGTGTGTTCATGCCGGCATTATACCACACTGACGTGGGGGCGTCAAGCGAAAGAAAAAGCCCGGCGGGGATGATGCCACCGGGCTTGGATTGGCGCGCCAGGGCGGGTGAACATGGCTATCCCCGCCAGGCACGCCGGTGTCGTTGCGTCTGGCCCGTGCCCGCTTCCACGGTCAGCAGGCTTTCAAGCTCCCACACAAGCCACAAGGACAAGCGGCGGTCGCGGTGCATTGCGTCGCGGCCGGGCACGCCAAACTTGCAGCGCGTCAGCAAGCCCTTGCTGGCAAGCCGGCGCAAGTAGCTGGGCGTGATGCCGTATTGCTTGCACGCCTTTGCAGTTGTGAGGTAGCGTTGTGGCGGTCTATCTCGGCGTGTCGGGGGGATTTCGGGGCCGGTCGGTTGCGGATCGTTCATCATGTCCTCCAGGGTTTCGGCTTCATTGAGGGCGGGAACTGGGTGGCGAACGCGGCGAAGTCGTCAAAGCGCACGTTGGGATCGCTGCCGCACTGATACGCCCTGAGCCGATCTATTGAGCCGGCGCACTGAATGCACTCCTCCTCCGTGGCATAGACGTTGTGGCAGTCGCGGGAGTAGCAGCCCGTTAGATCGTGGCGGTCAAGCGCATTGCCGTTTTCCAGGTCGACCAGGTAGTGAATCATGCGCACGTTATGGATGATGCCGCGTTCTGGCACGGGCACAAGCGCCGGGCGTGCCGCGCCGCGCTTCATGCGCTGGTATTCCAGCGCAATCCACACGGGCGTGCCAGGCATGAGCAACGGCACGGCCACGGCTTTCTGCATCATTTCGTCAAAGGTAGGGGGCTGGCGTTTCATGTGCGGGCCTCGGTGATGGTGATATTCTTCGCTTTGTAGAACTCTTCCACTTCCTGCGCCATGAGCTGGTGCATGAAGTCTACGGCCGGCTTGACGTTCTGGGTCGTGCGATAGAGCACGCGCAAGGTCGTGCCGGTGTTGCGGCGCCACTGATCGAGCATCACGCGCGCGGTGTCCAGCGCAGTCGGTTCGGGCGTCGTGGGAAAGGATAGCGGCTTCATGATTGCCTCCCCGTGATGTCGCCTATTTCTTCCTGCAGGTCATGCTGCATCAATTCAACGGCGCGCGGGGCGCTGTTGGCAAGCCCGGCCAGGGAGTAGAGAGTGATGCGAACATGGCGTCGCCATTGGTCGCGGATCAGGTGCATTGCAATCGCGGCGTGCAGCTGGCACGTTTGCACCGCGGGCGCTGGTACTGTGGGTGATTGGTTCATACTACTCTCCATAAAAGACGCGCACAGTGTTGCTTAGTCTACCGAGGTAGAAATGCCAGTCCTCGCGGTTCTGGCACACTGTGCGCGCCGTATATGTGTTGAGTCTTTCGACTCGGTAAACTAAGCGTGAACAGCATAGCATTCTCGCTCTCAAAAGTCAAGGGGTAGCTGCAATGTCGATCGGTGCGATCGCTGGCTCGGATTTCGTGCCCCGATCGGGCGGCGATTCCATGCCGGCGAGGTCGGGCTGCGCGCCGATCTGCCGCAAGCGGTCAACGGTGATGCGGCAATACTCGGATTCCTTTTCAATGCCGATAGCGCGACGTCCGGATCCGGCGGCAGCTACAAGCGTGGTGCCGCTGCCGGCAAACGGATCGAGCACGGCCGCGCCGGGTGGCACGCATTCGCACAACGCGGCCATGAGCGCGGTCGGCTTGCCGGTCATGTGGTGTTTATCTGCTTGCAGCACTGGCACGCGGTAGCAGCCCGGCCAGGGGCCTGCATGGGTCGCCTGCGCACACTGGCCGCGCGTGCCCCACACGATGTACTCGCACTGGTGGCGGAAGTAGCCCTTGTGCGGCGCGCGGGCTGCCTGGCCCTTGTCCCACGCAATGATGCCACGCCATAGCCAGCCAGCGGCTTGCAGCGCGTCCGTGGCAAGCGGCAGCATGCGCCAGTCAGTGAACATGAGCGCATAGCCGCCGGGCTTCACAATGCGCGCGCACTCGGACAGCCACAAGGCGCACCAGTAGCACCATGATCTCCCGTCGCGGTTGTCGCCCGTGAACGAGGGCCGGATGATGCCCACGCCGTCCTGGACGTATTTGTCGCCGGGGTCTTGGTTGCGGTCTCCGCGCGTGAACCCGCCGCTGCTGTAGGGCGGGTCAGTCATGAGCGCGTCGACGGCGTTGTCTGGTAATGTCTGCAACGTGGCAAGGGCTTCGCCCTGATAGAGCGTCACGGCGGGGTCGTGGTGATATGGCTGCATGGTCATTCGTCGGCCTGATCGGGCGGATAGACACTGCGCCCGGACCGCAAAAATGCGCGCACCTGCGCCAGGGTGAAAAACCGTGCCCGGCCGCAACGCCAGCATTTCAAGCGCCCGGCCTGTATCCATTTGCGCAACGTCCGGGTGGTGACGCGCAACTGCGCGGCCACTTGCTTGGCCGTCAATCGCTCTATCGTTTCCATGCGCGCGCGTGCCCCCGGCTTATTCGAGAAAATGTCCATAGGGTCAAGCGCGGCCCTGTTGCCAGAATAAATCAGCCGCCGGCGGCGCCGTGGTAACCGTGCCTTCGTGATGATCATTCAAGGCCGGCGTGCCGGCGGCTGGCTTTGGATCGGGCTTGCCTTCGAGTTCGCGGAGGCGGCGCTGCAAACGCTCTACATCGCGCACAATGCAGGTGATTTCGGGGTAGACTATGTTACGCACCCGTTCAAGTTTGCGCCCGGCTTCGAGGCGTTCAAGGCACACCTGCAGCAAGTGGCGGATGACCGTGGCGTCATCAGCATTGGCAAGCTGTGCGGGCGTGAGCGGCACGGGGTGGGTGTTCTTGACGTGTTCACCTGGTCGCTTGCGTTTCATGCGATAGCTGCGCCCCGGTTGTGGCCGGCGGCCTTCCAGCGGGCTTGTGAGTAGTCGCGCAGGCCGGTGTGGAATAGTCCGTGGCAATGGCTGCATAGCACAAGCGTGTTGCCGGCGTCCGTTACGGCGGGATCGTGGACGCCTAGCTGCGCAACCTGCATCATGTAATGGATGAACAGCCGGCGGGTGCCGGTGGCGTGCGCCGTGTGCCCGCAAGATTGGCAATGCCGGTGCCGCTGCAGCATCGCATGGATGAACGCGCGATAGTGGGCGCGCAAGGTGGCCGGGGGTGTTCTGATACCATCCTGCTGTGGATCGTGGCGCCGCGGGGCTGTCCCGGCTCTGCGCTGGCCGTGCCTATTGCTTTTCGAGTGCATATCGCTTTTCAATTTCAATGAGGCGGCGTTCAAATTCTTCTTGCTTGGTATCTAGGATCAGCGCCTTAAGCGTGCCGGTGCCGGTCTGCGCGGCATAGATCAGCAGGCGGGCCTTCTCTGGCGCAATCGTTTCGGCAATGACGTTGTGAACGGTCTGTTCAATCAGCAAGAGTATGGATGCGGGCGTGCGCATGGTGCGGGGATCAACTGCGGGCACGGTCGCGGGTTCGGATAGTGCAGGAGCTTTCTTTCGCGGCGGTGGTGGCACTGAAGCGCGTTTCGTTTTACGTGATAATGCCGGGGGACGTGGCGCACGACTGCGCCGGCGTCCCCCGCTTTGGCGGTGATTAGACACTGGATGAAACAGACGGAGTGACTGCGAGAGCGTGGGCCTCTTCAAATGCAGGACTGTTCTTTTCGGTCTCATCCGCAACGGTTCCCCGTAACAGTGCGACCTTGCGCTCAATGCGTGACTTAACCCAGCGGCTGACATCTTTCAATTCGAAGTCAAGCTTGTCAAGCTCGTGGGACTTTGTACGCAAACTATCCATTGCATCGCTTGCGTCCGTTACGCTTTGGCGTGCCTTGGCAAGTTCTGCTGCTGCTGCGGCCAATACAGGATTGTTTGTTGGTGCCGCTTCTACCTGCTGGCTAGCCCACGGATCAAACGTGTTGATCGCGCCACGTGCCGCGCCATACTGAGCTTCAAGGCGGCTCTTGATGTCCATTGCGGCATTGAAGTCATGTTTCGCGTAGAAAAGTTTCTGCGCGATGTCTTCCTGTTGGGCAAGAATCGCGGTGTGATCGTCGTGCAGCCATTCAAGGCAGGCATCGAGCAGGGCAAGCTGGCCGTCAATGGTGGGCGGCTCGTTCACCATGATCGCGGTGGGCGTTAGTTTCTTGAGTTTGTCGGGTCTTTCCATTTTGATTTCCTTGTGTTCATCGTATTATGGTATGCTGGCCGGCGCACGCTGCGCGGGCTGGCGCTGCATCTATCTGAGCGCCCCGGATCGACCGTCCGCTTGCGCGGCGTGGGGCGGTTGCTGTCATTAAGCGCCGCGCGGGATGCGCGCAGGCGGCTGGTGATCTTCGCGCATGGCGTTCACTTCGGCGCGCATGAGCGCGAGCACGTCCGGTGCCGGCGCGGTATCGGTCATGTCCGCAACGGCCTTGCGGGTGGCCACGCGCCAGTCCTGAAACGCTTTCGACTGACTGAGCTTGAGGGCGGTGTCTACCTTCATGATGGGTGCCTGATTATGGATTAGAGCGACGCAAGGGTGTCGGTCGTGAACAGCGGGCGGATCCCAAAGTGCCTGAGCTCTTCCGCCGTGTACGCAATCTTGGTCAGTGGGTCAACCCAGTTGCCGTCTTTGTCCTGGTCAAACGTCAACCGGCTTTTTGGCTTTGGCTTGCCGCTTGGGGATAGGCGGTTCAAGCGCCGGGCTAAATTGTGCAAGTGCATAATCGTTCCTATTCCGTGGGTTAGAAGATTGAATCGGTGATGACCTGCTGTATCATGGCGTGCAGCTCGTGCAGTTCATCCATGCTCATGTCGGCCGTTGACTTGCCGGCGCGATCACGGACGGCCTGCTGCGCGTGATTGTCGAGGCCCTTGAACGCGGCGCTGATTTGCTTCATGAGCGCTAGTCGCTGAGCTTGCGCGGCTAGCTGCTGTCCTTCCTGCTGTGCGTCGCGTGGTGGCGGTGGTGGTGCGGCAGGCGGCCGTGATGCCGGCGGCGGGTATGGCGCACGCTGCGCGGCCTGCTGGCGCTGCTGGGCGTGATGCACTTCATCGGCCGTGGCAATGGCGGTGTCTATCCCGATACCGAGCATACCCAGGGCGCGGCCGATTGCGCTGGTCTCGCAGTTCTCGAGCGCCGAGGTGCGGTTGACCTGGCCGTCGCCGATTGTCTCACTGGCGTGGGCGTTGGCAATGATGCGGCCCTGCTCGTCTTTTATCGTGGCGCACATGACAATGACGCCGGCGTCGCTGCTCAGAATGTCGTTGAGCAGTGACCAGCCCGGGTACAGTTCTCGAAACGCCCGGACGCGTTCGTTCACGGGAATATAGGCCTTGCCTTTAATGTCGATCGTTTTGAGGCTGGCAAGGATTGCCGCGCGGGTGCCGGCGGGCGGCACGCTGGCCGGCGTTGGATTCGCGCTTTGATTTGCTGGCGCTGTCACACCCAGCGGCGCGGGTTCTAGATCGTCGCTAAACATGGCTTGACCTGGTGAAGGTGAATCTGGCGCGCCAGGGCAAGCGCGCCGTTGGCGAAAAAACGGGCATAAGCGGCTGGGGGTGCTGGTAGTGCCAGGCCAGCGGGTAGATCGTGGCACGGCGGTGCAACGGCTGCGTGCGTTTGGCCGGCGCTGGTCGGATCGGCTGACACATTCGCCGGCGCCGGTGGGATGAGCACGTCGAGCGCGTTCAATATTTCGCGGCGCTGAGATTCAATCGCGGCGCGTTCGGCTTCGCTCATGCGGCGTGGCCGCGGCATGGCATGGCCGGGGATCGGCGGGCAGGTGCGACCGAGGGCACGGGCGGTGCCTGCGGCGCCGGATTCCCCGGCTGCAAAACGATCGGCGCGTGATGTTCTTTGTTTCATGCCTGTTGCACGCTAAAGGTGAAATGCTGTTGCAGCGCTTGTTGCAATCGTGTATGCAGTATATTTATACTGCAACACGTGCAACAAGCTGGCATTTCACCCCCTGTTGCATCGTGTTGCATTCTTGTTGCATCGTGTTGCATGGCTGTCATTCCTCCCCCTTAAACTGGCGCATGTAGCGACAAATGGTAGAAGCATTCACGCCCAGCATGGCGGCGGCCTCGCGCTGCGTCAGCTTCGGGTTCATTTCGAGTAGTGCGCGCAAGCGTTCGGCGGTGGATAACTCGCGTTCTTCTTGCTGGCATTCCGCGACAATCCAGCAGGGTTCTGTGCGGTGGCCGTGTTCGAGATAGACGTCGCGGCGGATCGTGCCGCCTAGATCGTCCGGCAAGCCGGCGCGTTCGGCATTCTTGGAAAGTCGCAAGCGGTAACGGGTATCCTGATCGGCCTGCGGATTGGTCAACTCGCAGCTACAGCGCGCCCAGTTCGCCAACGCGGAAGTGCCAGCCGCCATGTAGACGCCCTCGCGGGCTGTCCAATGCTCCCTGTCGGTCGGCTTTGGGGTATGGCACACTAAGAGCAGCGCGGCGCTGGCCAGCGCGGGTGTCACGGCGTCGCGGAATGTAAAAAATGAATCCGTGTTATTCAAATCGCACCCACCGACAAAACTGCTGTAGGGATCAATCACAAGCAGGTCGGGCGCGAATTGGCGCACGGCCTGCATGAGGAACGAGCCCAGCCTTTCGGGTGTGTCCCCTGGATAGCTCACGACGCGCAGGTTATCTTGCAGGGGTTGCTGCGGTAAGGCTTCATGCTGCATGACGCCGTGCAGGTCCCGCTGCAACGTGGGCAGGTCGTTCTCGGCTTGGATGTAGAGCACGCGGCACGGGCTCGGTACACGGATGCCCCCGCCGATTGCCCGGAAGAACGGCACGCCGGCGGCGGCGCACGCGGTCAGCTGCATTGCCAGCACGCTTTTGCCGGTGCCGGTACCGCCGGTCAAGAGGGTACAACCGCCCCGCCTGAGCCAGCCGTCCCCCGCCAGCACATGCGCCGGATCACATTCATGTGTCAGAATCTCCACGGGCGTGTGCCATTGTGCCCGCGCATTGGTGTGTGTGGCGATCGCAGAAAGTTCAGACTCTAGGCGCGCAAGGTCAAAGTCGCCGGTCTTGATTGACTCAAGGTGCGCGCGCATGATCACTTCGGATCGCCGCTGTTGCAGTTCCCCATTGAGTACGCTCACGTAGTGGGGCAAGTCAACGGCCGTGGCGGCCGTCTGCGCAAGTTCTGATAGGTAGAGTGCGCCCCCGGCGGCTTCGAGCTTGCCGTTTAAAGACAACGCAACAGCGGGCAGGTCAAACGGATGGCCAGCGGCTGAAAGCTGCGTGATGGCCTCAAAAATCAGTGCATGGCGTGGATCGGTGAAATGGTCGAGCGTGATGCTGGGATCGGTAACGCAAAAGGTAAGCGCCACGCCCAGCACATGACAGGCGGCGCTTGTGAACGTGTCTGGTAGTTGTTTGCTCACGATGTGCCCTTTCCCGTCTCCGTCAGCTGCGCGCCGGAACAAACCGATCTGATAAGAACCGATCAACGTCCCCCGGCGAAAAGCGCACGCGATTACAGACGCGGTAGTGAGGCAGTTCGTGGGTTTTCACGAGGCGCTGCACGCTGCGTCGGCTGAGGGTCGTCTGCTCTGCGACTTGCTGAATAGTCAGCATCTTGCCCATAGCTTCACTTGGTATCGTTAAGCGGCTGTGCCGCGTGTTGCCGGCTGGCGCCTTGCCTACCGTGCGGTAACAGTTTGACACATGGCGGGGCTGTCTGTCACGCTTTGCGGAAGATTTACGGAAGATAAAGAAAAACCCCCGATTATACGGGGGTTGCTGTGCGGAAGTTGACGGGAGAAAACGCGAACTTACATGAGGTGGTGTTGCAGCTTTTCCTTTCCGCCAGCGTAATAGTACCACAATATGAGCACCTCTTGCGTCCATATTTTTTGTTCCCGGCCTTGCCCCTCATGGGGTAGCTGGTTGAACCATCGCCCCAGTGTGTCGTCGTTCACCTTCACTTTGCCAAACTCAACCCCTAACTTGTGAAGTAGTGCTTTAGCTCCCTTAATGCTGCGCACGCGGGCTTCTGTTAGAAGTATTTGATGTTGCCGTGGTATCGTGTCGGGCGCTGCATCATGCCAGGCGCGCAAGTCAGCAATGGTGTACTTGACGCAGTGCTTTGCCGCGAGCACGCTCTCGCTTGCCGCCGTCGCATCAAGCGTGATGACGTGCGCAAAGCTGTCGCGCATGGGCTGGACTGCGTCTGTGCAGCAAGCGATAATTGGGTGGCCAGGCTGGCACAGCTGGTCTACTACGATCAAGTGTTCTTCTGAGGTGAGTTTATCAAGTGTCAACACAAAATTGCAGAACGGCGGATTCCATTCCCAGCCCGTGCCGTCCCGGGTGCGCAGTTTTTCATGGACCTCTCGCGGCATGTAGGTCATGCGCGGCCATTCTTGGGGCATGTCGTAGTGTATGTTGTGATGAAAATGCTCTGAGTCAACATAGCCCATGAGCATCTGGGCCTTGCGCCGGCCTGCTACTGGGTTGCGTGAAATGATTAGCACGCTGTCTGGATTCGGCGCTCCGGGGTTGTGTGTGCTATCTGCAAAACAATCGGCGCGCTGCGGCGCGTCCATATTCCAAAATGGCTGGGCGGCTGGTATGTTAGTAAGGCAGGGCTCATGCTGATGTCCGGGAGTTGTCACGGCCTCTCTGTGCTTTGCTTTTGCAGCTGTGCGTTTTTTCATTGTTTCCCTGCGCCGCGATCGCCGGCGCCCTTCATCGGGTTAAAGTCTTCGGTCATGGCTTTGAGTTCGTCATCGAGTACCCAGGCATAACGCGCGGTTGTCTTCACGTCCGCGTGGCCGGCGTATCGTTGTACGGCCGCAATGTCGTGGGTATGGCGCAGTAGAGCGGTTAAGGCGGTATGCCTGAGCAGGTGCAGGTGAACGTGTCCCCCGCCGCGGTCTTGCACGGCGGCGAAAATGTGCGCCATGCGGTTGCCGATCAGCACGTCGCGGTTGCCCTGCAGGTTCGGGAAAATGTAGGGGGCTCCACGTGGCTGTCCATCAATGATCCTGCGCGCGTCACGTGGCAAGGGTAGCACGATCACGCGCTTGCTTTTCTCGGTATGGTCTGGCCGGGATTCGAGCACGATAGCGCCGCGCTTTGCATCGTATTGTTGCCACGTCAAGCTGGTGAGCTGCGACTTGCGCATGGCACTGTAGAGCATGAAACGCAAGCGGGCGGCGTCAAACGTGCCGTCGGTGTTGTACCACTTGCGCCGATCAGCCGCCACGGACGCCCAAATGCCGCCGGGGTGGGGTGATGCCGCCGGCATAACCCGGCGGGCGTCTTCCTCACGTGCGCATTCGAGTAGCAGGCCGATCTGTTCCTCGGTCAGATACTTGGGGCGTGCCGCGCGTTGCTTTGGGATTTTCATGCCCGCGGTCGGATTGGTGGTCATGTACTGGCGCGCGACGGCGAGCTTGAACACGGTGCGCAGCACTTTAATATCGTTGCCCAGGGTGCCGCCTGTGACTTCCGTGCCGCGCTTGTCAGCCCATTGCCCCAGCATGGCCGGCGTGATGTCTGCAACCGGCATTTGACCCCAGTTCCGGGCAAGTCTCTGAAGTATGTAGATAAATACGTGTAACGTTCTCGGACTGTACCCTGATTGCGGGGACTGCGCCCAGCCGGTTGCCTCCTCGGTCAACTGTTGGAATGTGTACCCCGCCGGCGTAAGGTTGACTGGCAGGCCCGCCTTCTCTCTGTCGCGGTTCACAAGGAACTGACCGAGGGCGACTTCGGCCTGATCGCGGGTGTCGCCGGCCTTTTTCCAGCGGCGCACATTGCCGGGCTTGCCACGCCGCGCGCGGATGCCGATTTGTTTTCCGGTGTAGGATTCAATAGCGTGCTGCCAGTCTTCGGGCGTGTGGATGCGCTTTTCGCCGGCATGGGTGATGCAGTCCCCAGCACCGAGGTGATCGTGCAACGGGTGACTGGCTGGCGGCTTGGTTGTGATGCTACAGCCGCGGGCCCATTTTATCCGGCGGCGGGTTTTCGCAACCCTGACTGTTACGAAGTAGGTGGCCAGGTCAAGCTGCGGATCGGTTGCGGCGGGCGTGTAGGAAATGACAAGGGCTTGGCCGCGTGGCTCTGTCCATCGAATGAACCAGCCTGTCCTGGCCGGAAACCGCGCAAGGTGCGCGCCGGCTTGGTACTTTCTTCCGCGTGTGCCCGTGGCGGCCAATGTCGTGCCCTCAAAGTAAGTGCGCCCAGTGGTGTTACAATAGCTCTGGGTAGAGTTGTGGGCGGCCTCACGGCTTGCCCCCACTGGGCGCTGATACTCGTTTGTGGGGTATCCCAGTGCTGTTGTAACGTGAACAGCATAGCATACCCGCCTGCGAAAGTCAAGGGGTTGCTCTCACTTTTGCTCTCACTTATTGTGTAATATCGGGGTGTGCGTGTCCATGCGCGGCGCGGTGCATTTGCTGCCTTTACCGCGTCAAGATGCCTATATTTACTGGGAGTGTGTACTGTTTTGGGGGACTGCAAGCAACCTGGCGATAAGCGCCGCAAATCATCAGTCTTGAATGATCACTGGTGTGCCAACCCGCACCATGGCGAACACTTCCTCGACATTCTCATTCAGCATCCGCACGCACCCGGCGCTGGATGCCTTGCCGATGGTGTCCGGCTCCCACGTGCCGTGAATGCCGTAGCCCGGGCAATCCAGACCCAGCCAACGCGTGCCCAGCAGATTCTCTTTCGCACCATACGGCACCGGGGCGCTGCCGGGCTTGTACCACGTCGGCTGCTCTTCGCGTAAAATGATACGGAACGTCCCGCGCGGCGTGTTATCGTGCAAGCCCGTGCCGACCGCATACCATTTCACAAAGTTCGTTGCGCCCTGCCAGACGCGGCAGAGCGTCAAGGCATGCTCGGAAATGTCCACCCGCACAATATAGGTCGAGTAATCCAGGCGCAGGGACGTGCCCGGCGCGATTGTGTCGTTTTTCAGCCCGTTCAGAAGCCGCAACTGATCAACCGTGTTGGTCCGCAACTTGGCAATTGTGCTGAGATACTCGCCGCGTTTCACGATGTGTTTGCCGGTAAACGGCAAGGGCCGGGGCGAGCACAGCAGTTTCATGTTGATCTGGCCAAGCCGTTCCCGCACGCGGGTGGCTTCGTCCGTGTTCGCGTAGCCATCCACCAATGCCTGCCACCAGCCTGCCGCAGCCAGTTCGTCGCCGGCCGTGGCCGCGCGTTCGCCCAGCTCAACCAAGAAAGCGCGCGCCCACGGTGTGCCGGCATGTTCGCGCACGTACGCGGCCATCGCGGCGCCCCGGTCCGGGGCTTGGCTGGCCAAATAGTACTGCGCCTCGGCGCGCAGCACGGGATCTTGGGTGGCGGTTAGAACGCGGGCCCAGCGCGCCACATTGGTCGGATTGAGGGCCGTCTCACAGCGCGCCAGGGCGTAGACCGCGGCGGGATACTGCGGCGTCTTGGCAAACTTGCGCACGGCGCGTTGCAGCACCGGCAGCGCTTGGGCGTGCAACCCCAAGTCGCACGCCGCGCAGGCCGCGTTGTATTGACGTTCGAAGGGCACGCGATAGCGCACGTACCACACCGTGAGCGCCAGCGCCGCCGCAATGACCAACACAAACGTCGTCAGCAGGCTAAGCCCTTTTGTCATGGTCCACCACCGTCGTTATTTTTTGGGTGCGTCGCGGGCCTGTTCTTGCAGATATTCATCCGTCAGCGGGAAGAAAATGGCCGTTTTGGCGCGTGCCCTCAACTCTTTCACCTTTTTCAACACATCGTCCGGTGTGTACGCATCCGTGCTTTCTTTCTCTTTTGCTCTGCGATCTTTAGCGCCCTTCTTGTCATCATTCTTAACGCGTGGCGCGCGCTTGTCTTCCTTGCTGACGCTCGGGTTGCCACTGATGTCCGCGCGCAGTTTGGCATAGGAGTTGTCAAACGCGCGGTCCATGGCGCGCCCGTCCGCGAGATCGCGCGCCAGCGCCAAAAAGGCCAGCACCCCGTTCTGGCGCAGATATTTGATCAAGGCCACATCTTGGCGCATCAGGTAATAGACGTCTTCGGCCCCGCTCGGATACGAGGTGGCGTCCAGCAGGCGGGCAATCGGGATCAGGCGCGACGCTTGTAACGGCAGTTGTTCCGTCGTCGCCTTGCCATCCTCCACTCTCTTGCGCAAGAGCAGGATGTCCTTCGGGCTGATTTCACGCGTGCCGTAGCGCCGCACTTGTTGCGGCCCCTGCTCCGTCAGCACACTGCTTAAGCCGCTGATATCACCGGCCAAGCCGAGCGTGAAAAACAGCGGTGCCTGTGATTTGCTCTTGCCGCTGACAATCATGCTGTATTCGTTGATCACCTGTTCGCTGATCGCAAACGCCACCGCTTGATCGAGAAACGGCGTCGTCAGCGGCGTGACATGCACATACAGTTCGCGATAGTCGGCTTCCGTGACCACCGTGCCGGCCGGCCGCGCGCCGCCGCGCTGCATCATCGTCCACGACGCCGGGTCGGCAATCAAAAATATTTTTGCGCGCGCCTTCTGACCCCAATACAAAAACGGGCTGAACAGCAACGCGTCGGCGGTCTGCGTAAAGGCCTGATCGGCCGCCCCGACCAATTGATCCACCGGGCAAATTTCGTCGAACGCTTTGCGCACCGGCGTGCCGCCAACCATCGCGCTGATCGTCTTGGGATAGTACACAATCACATGCTCGCCTTCCTTCATCTCGTACGGATTTGCGCGCGCCAGCTCGATCATCCGCTTGACATTCGGACTGTTGCCGCGCCGGACAACATTCATGGTGAAGGTCAGCGAATTCTTGAAGAAATCATTGATGCCACGCTGGGTGCGCACATCCCAGCCCATCATGTCCATGAATTCCTTCGCCGCCGCTTCCGGCACGCCCGACTGGGCCGCCTTGACTGCATCCGCCACACTTTTCAAGGTTGGTTTGGTGAAAACGTTTTGCACCTCGTTGGCATCCGCTTCCGTGCTCACATTGGTGCCGGCCTGCGTGGCGTTGGTCACCGCGGCGGGCGTGCCTTCAGGGATGGACGTCACCACGGGCGGCGCGGCCGCCAGCGGCAAGGCCAACAACGTCACAAGGGTCGCATAAAAAAGCTGAGATCTGTTCATCGCCGTTCCTGTTCGTTAGGGTTTCTTTGCCGCGGGTCTGGTCGCACGCGCCGGTGTGGCGGCTTTCGTTGCGCTCTTCTTCGCGGCCTGTTCCGTCCGGTACTCTTGCGTCAACTCGTGAAACACCAGTTTCAGATATGCTTCCATCTTGGCATAATCCGGAAACTCGCCCTTCTTGGCCGCCTCGGCTTTCGCTTTGGCATTCACGACCGCCTGGCCCAAGACGTCACGCTGCATCTCCATGTAGGACAGCCCGATTTCCTTCTTGAATTCAGCGCCGCCCGCCAGCGCGCGCGCCAAGGCAATTGTCGCCAGCGGCGCATTCGAGGTCAGCACCGAGATCATCGCGCCACTCTGCCGCACGACGTAATAGCCATCTTCGGCACGGGCCGGAAACTCGGTCAACGTCACCAGGGTTTCCAGCGGCATCAGCCGCTTTTCGGCCAACGGTGCGCGGATACCGGGTCGCACCCGCCCGACGTTGTACATCCGGCCGCTGACCGTGAATTGCGCAACTTGCTGCGCGCCATTGCGCGTCAGGACGGCATCCAAGCCGCCCACCGCGCCAGCCAGCCCGGTCGTGAAGAACAGCGGCATCGCTGCCGTCGGCTTGCCCGTGATCGCTTTGGCATATTCATTGGCAAGCAGCTGCGCGATACTGGTCGCCACGGCTTGCTCTGCAAATTCAAGCACCACCGGCGCGACATACACAAACACCTCGCGATTGGCCGGCTCAACCACCACCGTCTGCACTGCGCCAACCGTCGCGCGCGCGGCCAACATGCTCGCCCACAACTCCTCATCCGCAATCAGATAGATGCGCGCCGGCGCGCCGCCCCAATTGAAAAATTGCTGCATCAGCAGTAATGTGGTGGTTTTGTCATAGGCCCGTTCGGCACTGCTCAGCACCCGTGCCACCAAGCCGGTCGGGTTATAATTGATCAGCTTACCTTTGGTCATCATCGGCATCCGCTGTGGCCCGATCAGGTCACAATGGGCGGACGATTGCTGCAACAGCCCATACTTGCGCTTGATCGCCGGCGCGGCCAAGGCTTGCTCGACTTTCTTCGCCAAGGCGCTCTTGCCGGCATCCTTGACTTGCTTGTCCAGCGCGCGATAGCGCTGAAACAACTCATTGATCCCGGCCGCTGTGTCAATGGCAAAGACGCGCGTGAACAAGGTCACGCCTTTGGGCTCGACATTCATCACCGTCCGCTTGACGCTGAGCACATCCGGCGCTTTGGGCGCCGTGTTGCGCGCCTGGGCCATCGCCGACGGCGTCGAAAAAACGGTCACGTCCTCGTCAGCCAGCGCAGCCGCATTGGTCGCGGCCCGCAGAGCGCCGGCCAGCATGACACTGCCCAGTACTAGCGCTGTCTTCGTCCATGGATTCATACGTTGTCCTTACGCTCACATTGGTTCAACGCTTATGACCAGTATGGCCAAAACCGCCGGCAGCGCGGGCTGTCGCGGTCAATTCGTCTTGCACCACCAACTCGGCCCGGCAGACGGGCTGAATCACCATTTGCGCGATCCGCATGCCGCGCTCAACGGTAAACGCGAGCCGGCCGTGGTTGATCATGATCACGCCGACTTCGCCGCGGTAATCCGCGTCAATCGTGCCGGGCGCATTCACCAACCCGATGCCGTGCTTGAGCGCCAAGCCGCTGCGCGCGCGCACTTGCGCTTCATAACCCGGCTCGATCTCAACCGCAATCCCGCTGGGAATGCAGCGAATATCGCCCGGCTGCAGCAGCACCGGCTCCCCCACCGCCGCATACAAATCCATGCCGCTGGCGCCACTGGTTTGATACTGCGGCACGGGCAAACCCTGCCCGTGCGGCAGAAATTGCAGTTTGAGCTGTGGTCGGTGCTGCATCGCGATAGCTCCCTGCTCATTGGACGCGCGGCCGGCGCTTCAATTCACACCGGCCCGCTGCCCTTAACGCCGGTGGCGCTCGCCACCGCGGTCGCCGCCACGCCGGTCACCGCCGCCACTGCGCCGGTCACCGCCGCGGTCACCACCGCGCCGCTCGCCGCCGCCGCCGCCACTGCGCGAGTTGTGCTTGCTCGGGTCAAACGGCTCGTCCAGCAGGCGCATCGTCAGGTTGACGCGGCCGCGATCATCAATCTCGATCACCCGGACTTTGACGAGATCGCCCACTTTGAGCACATCCTCAATCGAGTCGATGCGCTCATTCGAGATTTCGCTGATGTGCACCATGCCTTCGTTTTCCGCCAGGATTTTGACGAACGCACCGAAGGCCATGATACGCGTCACCGGGCCTTCATAGATCGCCCCCAGCTCGGCCTCGGCCACAATGGCGGCCACCATCTCCCGGCCTTTCTCGGCCTCCTCGGTCGAGGC
>Ga0268284_1000433_pt1 | contig 28948 bp, 25 predicted proteins | sample saktaG_14_FD_190137 | JGI IMG/M metagenome (GOLD analysis project Ga0268284, IMG submission 190137) | Saline water microbial communities from Sakinaw Lake, British Columbia, Canada - sak_2013_06_06_40m | ecosystem: Environmental > Aquatic > Non-marine Saline and Alkaline > Saline ...
TCGGAAGGTGACACTTTCTTTTTGTTCATGTTGCTAGTATAGAGCATAAATCATGCCCTATGCAACAACAAAATAAAAAAAGTCAAAATTAGAATTGCTGGTCGATTCGCCCCGATACTTGACGAGATGCTCTATTTTGTTTATGATATAGCTTTTTAAAGAAGAGGTAACTTAGTTATGCGCATTTATACGGCTCTATTTCTTTCTGTCGGCGTCGCTCTCAGTTTTATGTGTTCCGCATGCCGTTCGCCACGGGCGAATCTAGCGTTCACGCCCGCCATGGCGCAGACATTCGAAATATTTGTAGAAAAGCCCGCGAACACAGCCTCATTTGCGAAGCAGTACGATGAGATCGAGGCTTACATGATCTCTTCTTTATGTCAGCACTTTGCGCGACAAGGGCTTAGCGCACGCATTCTCACGCACCCCTCCGAGCACATACAAGGGCCTAACAATAAACTGCTCATCATTAAGCTGCTCAGTTATACCCGTGTCGGGCCTGCGTCTAACCTTGGAATCCAAGTTACGTTAAAGGACGGAACAACGGTTCTTACGTCTTGGCAGGATTCTGTGCAGACCACACGGCCTTGGATGGCGTTGGTAAATGCGCTGAATTTAAAAACCATCGTCAACCTGAAGAAATATTATGCTCCGGCGACTCCTGTGCCCGTACGGGTTCCTGCCCCAGAAACGACTCCTCCTGCACCTGCGCAATAACACAGTTGCTTTCACGTCATGTCTGAACTCAATATTAGTGAATTGATTTTCACTGCGAATCAAACACGGCTGGACAAAATAGCGATTGTTGAATCCTCCCGGCGCATCAGCTACGGCGAACTCCAGTCAACCGTTGAACAGGTTGCCGCCGAGCTAAAAGACCATCACATTCATGCGTTTGATCGCGTGGCTCTTCTCTGTCATGACAGCATCGACTATGTGGTTCTCTCATTGGCTATCCTTAAACTAAATGCAGCCATTGTTCCAATTGCGCCAGACCTGATGTCCGATGAGCGTGTCGGCCTTCCTGAACGTATGGACGTGCATTTCATTCTGGCCGATGCTTCGTTATTAGATAAACCCGCGGGAAAGGAACTTCCCGTGTCGCTGGGGCTGGAGCGGACCATACGCCTCATTTCTCGCACAGCCTCTCATGAAATGCGTGAAAACTATACCGCGATCAGACCTGCATTTATACGTTTTTCTTCCGGCACGACCGGTGCGAGCAAAGGCGTGGTCCTGTCGCACGAGACCATTCTCGACCGGACAGATGCGGCTAACGACGGCCTTCACGTCACGTCAGAGGACACCATCGCCTGGGTTCTCTCGATGAGTTTCCACTTTGTGGTAACTATTTTGCTCTTCCTTCGAAAAGGCGCAACCCTTGTCATTTGCGGAAATCCGATCCTGGAGGCCATTGTGCACACCTTGCGGCAACACGAGATCACATTGATTTACGCAAGTCCGATTCATTATCGCCTGTTAACGACCGCCCCCTCGATCACACCAGAAAACTTCACGTCCTTACGAATGGCCATTTCAACAGCCGTCCATCTTCCGGAACAGATTGCCCACGACTTTCTTAACCGTTTCCACATCCATCTCACCGAAGCGTATGGCGTCATCGAAGTCGGGCTCCCCTTTGTGCATCAGCAATCTGCACCTTTTCTTTCCGGACACCTTGGAAAGCCCCTGCCCGCTTATACGGTCAAATGCACACAAAACGGCGAAGTGCTGATTCGTGGGAAAGGCCTCTTTGACGGTTACTTCTCACCTTGGCACCCCTATCCGCTGTGCGAGACAGACGGCTGGTTCAACACGGGCGATATCGGCGAGCTTTTGCCCGACGGGAGCCTCACACTCGTGGGACGGCAGAAGGCCGTCATCAACTTTTCAGGAATGAAAATATTTCCGGAGGAAGTCGAGGAAGTCCTCAACCGTTTCCCTTTGGTCTCAGAATCGCTTGTCTATGGGGAACCCCATCCTGAATACGGACAACTCCCCTGCGCAAAGCTCGTATTGACGACCGGTCGAACACCGTTTAACGAACGCGAGCTTCTGATCTTTTGTCGTTCCCAGCTTTCCACCCACAAAATTCCAAAGTCCTTCACGTGCGTCGATGCCTTACCTAAAACCGCCAGCGGAAAACTCAGACGTTTCTAAAAGCTCCCGTTACAGGAACAGCCGTCGGGCGTTAGCACCAGTGATATCTGAAAGTTCTTCAGGTGTCATGCCGCGCAAGGCGGCGATCTCACACAGGATGAGCGGTAAATTGGCTGGATGATTGACGGGCTTGTGGGTCTCGTCGTTCCCAATGGATGTGCCGCCGAGCGGAAACAGATCTGGGGCGTCTGTTTCCACTAAAATATGGCTTGCCGGCGTTTCCTTTGCGGCTATCCTGACCTTTGTCGCATTCGTGTTGCATACCGTGCCGGCAAATGAAACATAGCCTCCCATTTTTAGAAGCTCTTTCAGAATATCTGGGGATCCCCCGAAACTATGCGCGACAAGACCAGGAATCTGCTTCGCATACGGCTTGAGCACCTCCACAAGCCTGCCCCATGCACGTGCGCCATGCAGCACAACCGGACGATGATGTCGCGCGGCGAAATCAAGTTGCCATCGGAAAACCGTCTCTTGCAATTCAGCCGGTATTTCATCCCGAATCCCATCCAGCCCGATTTCGCCAACGACTGCGGTCGAATGTTGATCAAAGAAGCGTTCAAGCGTTTCCTGCCAGTCATTAGGCAGGGACTGCACATACCAAGGATGGACGCCAAAGCCCGGCACAATGATAAACGGCAGCGGTTGCCGAGCAATCGCTGCCGTCTCCTGCCAGTCATCAGGCCGCGTGCCGCAGGAACATACGCCTGTTATCTGCGCTCGTGCCGCTGCTTCAACCCATGCGTCATGCGCCATGCGCAATCTCATGTCCTGAAGGTGTGCATGAGCGTCGAACATGGCGTGTTACTTGATCTGGCCTGCTTTCGCGAGCATGAAAGCTTCAACGCTCTGGATTTCCGCGAAGCCCTGGGAGCTGACCGGGTTGAGCCCGTTGCTGGCCTCCATAGAGGAATCGGCTTCGTTATAAATCGAGGCCTTGCAGTCGGTCAACGCATTAAAAAAGATGTTGCCTTTGTAAAGACCGACTTCAACCGTAGCCGTCGCATGCTTCGAGAAGGTCGCGATGGCGGCGCGGGCGGCCTGTGTGACGGGATCATAATAGCGACCGTCGTAAATCTGATCCGCGATCAGTTTCGAAAGCTGCCCGAAGAGCAAGCCCGCGCGGCGGTCCAAGGTAGCCTGATAGACATAACGCAAGCACGTGCCGAGCAACTCCATGCCTGGGGCTTCGTAGACGCCGCGGCTCTTGGTGCCGATGATGCGGTTTTCGAGCGCGTGCTTCATGCCGATGCCGTTGCGGCCGGCGATCTTGTTGACGAGTTGCATGGCTTGAACCGGCGTGACATCCTTATTGTTGATCTTCACAGCGCGGCCTTTCACAAAGTGTACGCGGAATTTTTCAATCTTATCCGGTGCTTCTTTGGGCCACACGCCCATGGTTGGCGTGACGATGAGCATGGAAGTCTCAAGGCTTTCGAGATCTTCCGCCTCGTGTGACAGGCCTGCGAGATTTGCATCTGTGGAATATTTCTTCTTCGTGCCGACAAAGGCCTGGATGCCGTACGTGTCGAGAAACTCCACCATCTGGGTGCGTCCGGGGAAGAGCTTCAGCAAGGCTGCGTCGCGCCAGGGCGAGTAGACCTTCATGGCGGGTTCAAGCACATTCGTATAACGCTCAAAGCGCATCTGGTCATTGCCGCGGCCTGTCGCCCCGTGGACGAGCACCGTGCACCCATGCTTTTTCATTTCAGGAAGCAAGCCACGCACGGTGACTGCACGTGCGATACCCGTGGAGTTCCAATAGCCACCGTCATACATGGCCTGCGCCTCAAGGACCTGAAAGCACGCTTCTGCCATTTCCTTTTTCAGGTCAACAATGACGGTCTGAACACCGCAGGGTGCCATGCGCTTCTTGATATCGTTGATGTTTTTTTCGTCCGGCTGTCCGAGATCCGCTGAGAAACCGATAACCTTTACGCCAGCCTCAATCATGACCTTTGCGATGGTCCGGCTGTCCAGTCCGCCCGAAACACATGCTCCGACGGTTAAACCCTTTAAATCTGCTACTGTCATTGCCATAACGCATTCTCCTGTGTAAAATTGAAGGAGTGAAGTATAGCAAAGACCGTCCCAAAGCGCAAAGCGAATTGACTTTCAGAGGCAATCGTTCTATCATGATCACTATTAATCCCACGTCAACAAGGGGATCAAAGGAGTAAAGTTATGAAATACGTTTCAGGTGTTATTCTAGGTGTGCTCGCGTGTTCCGCAGTGCTCGTTTCCGGTTGCGGGCGAGCGAAAAAGACGATATCCGAAAAGATATCGGAAAAGATAGCCGAAAAGGCCATCGCGATGAATATCAAGGATTCGCAGGGCAAAGATGCCAAAGTGGATATTTCGGATGGCAAGTTGACCATCAAGACAAAGGATGGCGAGACGGCTATTGCGTCGGGCGAGGGTGCGTCCATTCCAGAGAACTTTCCAAAAGATGTCTATGTTGTAAAGGGTGCGAAAATCCAGATGTCGATGAAGACGCCTGACGGTTATGCACTGAGCATGAAGGTTGATCAGACTGCTGCGAAACTCGCTGCGACGTTTGAAGCCGAGATGAAGGCGCAGGGATGGGAGCAGGAAAGCTCTTTTGACGGGGGCGGATCCCGTTCGCTTGCCTATAAGAAGGGCGAACGCCAGGTTGCGATTGTGATGAGCAAATCGGATGAAACGACGGAAGTCATGATCACTGTGGCGGAAAAATAGTAAAGAGGAACCCATCAAAAGGTACGCTTGCCTTTTCTGACCGTCACAGGTATACTTGCAAAATGATGGTTTCAGCTACGCATACTGATGCGGCATATACAAAAAAAATTGCACTCGTTATCCCTTGTTTCAACGAAGCCAAGCGATTAAACCTTGCCGCATATTCTCTTTTTACACGGAGTCATCCTAATATCACCTTTTGTTTTGTCAATGATGGGAGTTCGGATGACACGTTGACCCTGCTAACGGCATTTGAGGCAAATCAGCCATCAGATGCATGCCGCATTATTTCGTTGAGCAAAAACAAAGGCAAAGCTGAGGCCGTACGGCAAGGCGTTCTCGCCATGCTTGCCGAGGCCTTGAATCCGGATGATCTGATCGGCTTCTGGGATGCGGATCTTGCGACGCCACTCGTGGAGCTGGATCGTTTTGTCCACGCCTTCAGCCAGAATAATGCGACGCAGGTGGTCGTCGGATTCCGTAAAAAAGATGCGGATGCCCACATTCAACGTTCCTTCACGCGCAAGATCATCAGCCGCATCATGCACACCATTATTGCCCACTATATCGGACTGCCAGTCCATGATACACAGTGTGGCGCTAAACTGTTTCAGGCTTCCATTGCTTCAGAAATATTTGCAACTCCATTTATTGCCCGATGGATTTTTGACATTGAGATCTTCTTCCGTATAAAGCAATTTCTAGGGCCAGAAGCATTAGCACAAAACGTTGAGCAGCTTCACCTAAAAGCGTGGCATGATGTCCCAGGCACCAAGCTTTGTCTTCGCGATGTGCCCAAAATTTTTCTTGAGTTAATACACATCAAGTCCTATTACCATGCGTGGTAAATGCAGGCTTAACCTGCTGTCAAGCCGCTCCGTGAAGTGTTCTATCTCGAATAAAGGCTTCTTTGATCCTGCCTCACGCGCACATCTATTTTGCCACCTCATCCAACGCACGCCGGGTCGCATTTAGCATGGCTTCTGCGCCGACGGGCGCGCCAGTCGCATGCTTCATCCAGAGATCCGGCGTGACGTTTCCCATTTGGGTGATCCGTTCAAATTCAGGGCCGATCTTTCCCGCTTTCTTCATCTGCTCTTCAATCTGGAACCCCATCAGGTGCCCCACTGGGTAATCCGGCACATAGAGCACGTTGTTGATCATGTGCGAGTAGACTCCGGGCAGTATGCAGTCGCGTTGTTTAAAGACGGGCGCGTAGTATTTATTCCAGAGCTCGCGGGCGATGCTGAGCATGGCTGCCTTCAACTCCGCAGGCGTTGCCAAAGGATGTTGATACATCCAATGCCACACCGCCATGTCGGTCAACGCCATGACACCAATTTCACACGTGGCCCAGAAATCGTTCAAGGTCGCCAGCGCCACTGACTGGGCATCTGGTTTGGCAAGCCCGAGTAGCTCAAGATCATGCCCCTGAAGAAGCATCGCCAGCCCTTCGGTGAAGGCAGTGTTGGGGACGCCCTGAAGGAGGTTATGGTCCACCAGGTTGAGCGAGTAGGTCTGTTCCACATTATGTCCTAACTCATGCATCCCCACATTAAAATCATTGAACAGCAAGCCGTCCGGAGCAAACCGTATCCGCATGCGCGTTGGCTGTCCGCGCATTGCACCGCCCATGGCGTGACCGGCCCCCCGCGCGTTCTGAACAACAATGTTCTCTTTCAAAAATTGAGCGCGCTCGGCGCTGAACCCCAGCTTCAGGAGAAGCTCTGGCAAACCTTCTCGGAACGCCTCAGGTGTGGGATATTTCGCCTTGACCATAGCATCCAATTTTTCCTGGCTGTAGGCTAATGGTGGACGGAAGCCCGTGTACCAGATATCAAAGGGCTCCAGCGGACGGCCCAGACGCTTCTCAATAAGAGCACCTACTTCTTTAAACTGCTGGGAGGTAAGCAACTGCTCCAACATCGCTTGGACGCGCGCCTCGCTCATTTGGCGTCCCTCTTCGAAGCGGCGAGCGATCAGCGTCGGCGCTTGGGGAGAGTAGGGATCGACCTTTTGACACGCCTTAAAGATGTTGAGCCACTTGGCATAGCGCGTGTCGGGTTCAGCCGCAGCGTTGACCGGCTTGCTCTTAACAGAAGGATCCACCACGAGATCCGTAACAGCCGAGGCCTTCACCTCGTTGCTGGCCAGCGTCCAGTCCACAGTCGGGTTATTGATCACCGCAGCCGGGATCGACTGGTCAATCACCTTCTCCATGATCTTCTGGATCATGCGCTGGCGCTCAACCCCATTCGTGCCGTTGTTATACTGCGCCTTGATCTCGTCACGGAGTCCCCAGTGGGAGCTGAGGCGGAGCTTGGCAGGAAAGAGACGCTCGCCCTTCTCGTTCAAAACATGGTGCATACAGAGATTGTATTGGCTGATGTAGATTTCAGCATCTGTAATGGCATCCGAGAGGTTCTGCTGAATCTGGGCCGGGATACGGGTGGAGAACTGCTGGGCAAGCCGGACCTCGGCCCACTGCCGACGTGACCAGGCGGGGCCCTCGGCCAGATTCTGCTGAAGCGTGGTCAATGGAAAGTTGAGCAGTACCATGAAGGCCAACTTGTTGCCGAAGAAGTCATCGTTGATATGCGAGCCGAGCTCATAAGCCGAGAAGGCCTCGTCCACCGGCAGGATCGGTCCGCGCTCAAGCTCGGTCTGGAGACGGAACTCGTAGCGGAGTTCCGTCAGGTGTCCGTTGAGCTTCTCTAAGAGATGCTGGAAGCGGTTAAACAGTGTGTCCAGCGACTCCTGGGTGCCTGCAAAATTCTGAAGCACGAAGGCTTCATACACGGCGGCGCTACCATCTTCCATCCGCCAAAATTTTCCCACCTGCTCCAGTCCGCGATGGATACGGCTGCGTTGCTCTTCGCCATATTTTGCAACCAGCTCCCGCTCGACTTTTGGGGCTGCTTCTTTAACCCATTCACACTGGACAAGGGGAGTTGCTTTCTCTGCCGCAACAAGAATCTGCCCACCCATCAGGCAGAAGGCTATCATAACACCATAGACAATGACTCGAATTTTTGCTGTTTTCATTTGTTCCTTTTTCAGTTAACCGGTGTTTCAGGTGTGACAATGTATATGGCTCCGACCTTGGTCTTGAAACTCAGAACCGTCGCTTCCGGCCGTTCGACCGCAAGGCTCTTTCCGTTCTCCAACACCGCCAGACGTTCTTTTGACCGAAGCACGCAGGGCTCGCCCAGTGTCGAGGTGAGGGTCGCAGAAACCAGTCGTCCCTTTGCCCAGACTTCGCTGACATCAAACCCTCCACGTGCACGAAGCCCCGAAACGTTTCCAGTATGCCATGCTTTCGGCAAGGCTGGCAACAACTGAATCTCACCGGCCTGTGACTGCATCAGCATCTCGGCAATGGCCGCAGTAGCGCCCATAGCACCTTCCACCTGAGGCGCGGAAAAGCAGATCGAGAAAAGATTGGGACAGGTTTGCTTGGCCACCAGATTTGCGAGACAGACGTTGGCGTGCTCGCCATCGAGCAGACGTGCCCAGCAGGCTGCTTTCCAGGCCATGCCGAACCCGGTGCCCCCATCGCCGCGCATATTCAGCGAAACCTTTGCGGCCTCGGCCAGATCGGGTGTCGTGCGGGGCGAAATCTGCGCGCTGGGATACAGTCCGTAGAGATGCGAGATATGGCGGTGCTGCTTCTCAATATCGCCCCAGTCCTCGATCCACTCCTGCAAATTACCCTTCTTCCCAATCTGCATCGGAGCAAGGCGGGCGCGGGTCGCGGCCACCTTCTGACCGAACACCTCGTCGGTCTTCAGCACGTTTCCAGCCTCAATACAGGCCGCGAAGAGGTCACGGATAATCTGCATATCCATGGTCGTGCCCGCGGCAATCGTTGTGCCGGGCTGAGTAAATTGACAGTACTCATCGTAAAACGAATGATTTCCAGGACTGGCAGGGAAACTCTCAGGCGAGTTCGCAGGACAGGTGACCAGCCATTTAGTCTTCGGATATTCAACGAGGGTGTCCAAAAAGAATTGAGACGCACCTTTGAGCAACGGGTAAACCGTACGCAGATATCCGATGTCTTTATTGTACAGATAATGTTCCCACAGATGCGTGCAGAGCCAGGCTCCGCCGACCGAGAAGGTGCCCCAGGTCGGTCCGTCCATGGGCGCGGCTGCTCGCCAGAGATCCGTGTTCTGATGGAATACCCAGCCACTCGCACCATAGTGAACCTTCGCAACCTTGGTTCCAGTCTCGGAGAGCTCCTGCACCATCTGTATCAGCGGATCGACACACTCCTGAAGCCCAGCCACCTCGGCCGGCCAGTAGTTCATCTCCACGTTGATGTTCGCCGTGTACTTACTTTCCCATGCCGGGTTCATGTCGCCGTTCCAGATTCCCTGCAGATTGGAAGGCTGACATCCCGGACGACTGCTTCCGAGAAGCAGGTAGCGTCCATACTGGAACATCAGAGCCATAAGCTGCGGATCCTTTTCAGGATCATACGTACGCAGACGCTCGTCAGTCGGACGTGTCGAGGCCTCACTCGCAGGCAGGCGCAGGTCGACTCGTCCAAAAATTTCTTTGTGGGATTCAAGATGCCGCGTCAGGAGCCTGTCCAGCGTACGTTTGTCTACCCAGGCCATGTAGTCCTTGGCCTTCTGCTCAGGATCACCGCTGATGTCATCATACCGTTTGAAATTTGTAGCAGCCACGATCAAAAGCATAGCGGAATCAGCACCCTGGACAGAAACACTGTCCTTGGTCGTGGAGAGCTTCCCGCCCTCGGGGATCACATGAACACGGCCCTGATAACGAATACGCCCCTTGATGTCGCAGTAAGAGGCGGCTCTTCCGGAGAGCACCAGCTCGCCATCCTTGAGCACCTCTGTGGAAAACTTTTCATCGCCTGGGGTATTCGTATTGGTTATTCCGCACAGCATGGTGCTAAACGAAAGCGAACCCGGCTTATCAGCCGTCAACCGCACGACCATGACATGATCCTGAGCGCTTGCGAAGACCTCTCGCTTAAAGTTCACGCCGTTGACGCCATACGAGACGCTGGCAATGGCTGTATCCAGATCCAACGTACGGCAATAGTCGGTCACATTGGTGTGGCCAGGGAATTCGAGGAAGAGATCGCCCAGCGGCTGATACTTCATCTGATCCGGCTTGCCCATCATTTTTTTAGCGAACAGCGCTTCCGCCTCCATCCACTTTCCTTCGAACACCAGTTTCCGAATCTCAGGCAAGGCCTTAGGACCGCCGGACCGTGTCGGGTCATAAGGCTGGCCCGTCCAGATGGTCTCCTCGTTGAGCTGGAGGCGCTCCCTGTCAACCCTGCCAAACACCATGGCTCCCAAGCGTCCGTTGCCGACTGGCAGTGCCTCTGCCCACTTCTGCGCAGGCTTAGCATACCAGAGTGTACTCGCCGAGGCGCTCTGGCTCACGGGACTCTTCGGTCCTCTCTTCTCGGAATGGTCGAAAGCGAGCGGGCCCCAAATAGCTTTCATGAGTTCAAAGATCTCGGGCTCAGCAGTCATCAGCTCCGCCGCGACAAAGGGGAAGAAGTCGTCCGTGCCAAAGTAGGCTTCGGTCATTTCAGCAAAAAACTCTTTCTGGTCAGTCAGGCCATAATGCCGCACGCGGGAGCCATTATAGAGGAGCGCATTGTCGCCATGTCCGCTCTTCTTATAGTTCTCAAACACCCGCAGGATGCGCGGCTCTTCAAAGTCCAGAATCTGGTCGTGATAGGCGTGGGAAAGTTCGTGCAGGATAACCCAGGGCTGCTCGTTGATGCAACGCGAACTGAGCAGATCCTTGGCTTCCGGGATGTGCACGCACTTGACCAAGTTCGTGGCATAACCGTTCTCCTGCAACCAGTCAGCACCGGGATGATACTGCATGTTATGCAACGTTCCGTGGGACAGGTCGAAAACAATGGTCATCCCGCGCAATTTCGCCAAAGGCTCACTCGGCACCACGTAGGTGATATCGACCAGCTTGGCTTCGAGCAAGCTCAGCGCACGCGCGCCGAGCGCGTCGTTGGGCGGTGTCAACAGTCGGTCATCCACCAACACGTTCCAGCCCTGGATGTTTTTCGTCGTCCGCGAGGCAGGCGGCGGCAGATTCTCCTTCGCTGCAGCCCAAGCAGACAGCGACACTTGGGCAAGCAGTAACGCGATCAACCAGAACTTGCCCGGAAAACAACAAAGCTTTTTCATAAGAAATTATCCCTCCCCTTGCCTATACTTGAAATATCATCGCTCACTCTCGCGCCCTGGGCGGCGCGCATTTCTAGCGCAACCAATAATACAGCACACCAACCACAACGGCAAGGATCAGCGCCACGATCCGTGGATCGCTCAGCCCCGTGATGCGGCCTCTCAAAAATGCCAGCGGATGATCCCAGCAAACTTTGCTAACTTCCTCTTGATCCATCGCAGGCGTCAGCAAACTCGTGACGACGTAGATGACGATACAGAGGACCGTGATAATCGGGCCCACCAGCATGAATGGGACACCCAAGCCTTGGACTGTATCTGTCACCAGTCCAGCGAACTCTGGTCGAGCTGTCCCCTCCAATATCCATTTTCCAATTGATGGCATATCGAGCACGAAATAGATCAGGCCGACAATTGACCCCACATAAAAGGTCGTCATAGCAGCCTGCCACGTGCCGCGTTTCCAGAATACGCCGAGCACGAAAATAGTCGTCACCGCCGGCGCGAAGGTCATCGGGATCTTGTTGATGGCCTCAAAAATCGTGCCGAACTGATCCCCCTGCGTCGACCACAACATCGCCAGCACCATGATGACGCCAGTAGCCACTCGTCCAATCGTCACCACACGGGTATCTGGCGTTTCAGGACGGATGCGTTTGACAATATCCATCGAAATCAGCGTGGCGCAACTGTTGAGTGCAGCAGCCATGCAACTCATCAACGCTGCAGCCATGCCAGCGGCGAGAAGTCCTTTGAGCCCCATGGGCACCAAGTAGTTGATCATGGACGGCAACATGGTATTGTAATCCGCATGCGTAGTCCCCTCCACCATCTTCAACGTGAAGGCCCCCTTCTGCCACAGGACATAACCAACCACGCCGGGTAGCACCATCAAGAAAACCGGCAGTATCTTCAGAAAACCGGCAAACAGTGCGCCATTCTGAGCCGACTGTAGATTCTTTGCACCCAGCACCCGCTGGACATGCGTCTGGTCAGCACACCAATACCAGATACCTAGGATCGGATACCCCAGCAACACCGACAGCCAGGAAAACTCATTGAGATTACCTTTGGCATTGATGATTGGCTGCAGCATATTCAATTGACCAGGATTGACGGCTTCTTTGAATGTTGCCACGTCATGCACACCGACCCCTGGCAAGGCCATGATCCCGAGCACCGTGACCAGAATTGCACCCCCTAACAACAGCACCACCTGCACATTCTCAGTCATCACAACAGCCTTAAGCCCACCCAAGACCGTATAGGTCACCGTGAACAGCGACAAGACAATGATCGTGACCACCATGGGCACGCCCAGAAAACTCTCAAACACCTTTGCGGCTGCGAACAGGCTAATGCCGATATGAATCAATAAGGCCCCCAGCAACCCTATGAACGCCAACGCCGTGCGCGCTTGGGGACAGTACCGTCGCTCCATGAACTCCGGGAGAGTGGACACCCGCGAGTTAACATAAAAAGGTGCGAAAACCAAGGCCAGCAGCATCAGCGTGAAACACGCCATCCATTCGAAATTGCCGATGACCATCCCTTCCTTGGCACCACCCGCAGCCAAACCCACCAGATGAATGGTGGAAATGTTTGAGGTAAACACCGCGGCCCCGACCGTAAACCACCCCAGTGATTTATTGGCGAGAAAATACTGCTGAGATGACGCATTTTTGCGATACCCAATCCAAATCCCGAAGGCCGTGATTCCAATCAGATAGACCAGAAGCACCGTCGTATCCACCCAGTTCATAGCCCATGCCATCATAGTCATATTAAGTCTCCCATTTATGCGTGTACGTTAGCGATTTTCAAGATACCACCTCGGGCCTCCGCCAGAGACCAGAACAATATTGGAATAGGCTGTAAAGTCCCCCGTCCTAATCACGGCCTTGACGCCACGTGCTCGTGCACGAATCTCGTTCTGAGTAATAATATCGACTGGCATATTTTTGCCAAAAGATTTGGACAATTCCTTGAAGCGGGTGGGAACCACCTTCTTCGTCTCTTCCGAGATCACCAACTTTTCGACCGAGAAGTGCTTTTTGAGTTCAGCCAGCACTTCCGGGACGGTAGGCTTGTTCTCCCCCAACGAAATATCAATGGTGCGCACCCCGAGCGGAATGGCGAAGCCAGCATCACAGACGATCACTTCATCGGTATGCCCGAGCGTACTCAGGATATCGCAAATATCGCGATTGACGATTCCGGTTTCTCTCATGACTGACTCCTGAAAGTTGTTGCCTGTTGAACCTTGTGGCAGGTTTCCCACGCGGTTTTGAAGGTCTTATAGTTTGCCCGGGTCTCAAAGACCTGGCTGTCATTCCACAACACACGCCAGTCGCCATCCGCTTCCGGCCAGAGGAAAACCTGACCCCAGATCAACCGGTTGTTCGCGTCAATACCAGGATGTTCCGGCGTATCATCGCCACAGATCCTCAGCAACTGCTCAGGAGAGAGGAGGTTTTCCGCTGAAGCCTTGAGATTATCCAGCATCCAGTCAGAACGCGTCGCCATAGCCACATACCCACCGCTCTTGTTCTCCCGCTGCGCTGCCCAGCTAACCGCGATGCGTGCTGGCGCCACGCCACACTCCTTCGCGATGGCCTGGATCACTGGATCCATCATGTCGGCGCGATGCTCTTTGAAGCGGTCACGTCCCGGACGGTTGGGAGATCCCAGTGACATATAACCCGTGCAGACGATCCCTTCTGACTCAAAATACCGACGAAGCTCTGTTTGCTGGAACAACGGATGCATCTCCATCTGGTTTGCCACGGGGCGGTCAGCTTTGGGCACATCCCTGAGCAGAAGCTTCATTGTCGCTTCGGTGTGGTTGGACGTTCCGATGTCCACAATCTTACCGGCCTTTTTCAGTTTAACGATTTCGCCCCAGGTGTCCAGGAAGGCTTCGTGAATGTAGGGCACGGCATCCGGATTGCGATGGTTACCCGTACATCCAGGAGTATGGACATTCGGCCAAGGCCAGTGATTCAGATACATGTCGAGCTTCTCAATCCCTAACGCCTTCAGCGTAGCCTCGAGCGCCGGAGCTACATCTTTAGGAGCCATGTGCCCGTTCCACAGTTTCCCCGTGATAAAAAGATCGTTGGCCGAGGCAATATAGCCCTTCCGAATCGCCTCCCGGATCGCCTCACCTACCTGATCCTCGTTCTCGTAAGCACGCGCCGTATCAATGTGGCGCCACCCCAGTCGAATCGCTTCGACGGTCGCATCCTTCATGTACGCCTGCGCCCAGTCAGAATGAAAGGTTCCAAACGCAGCCGCAGGCATCATCTTCCCGCTTGCCAAGCGCAACTGCTGAACCGACTTCGGATCGATTCCGCTAATCTTTTGATCAAAACACACCTGATCGTTAAGCATCACTTTATCACTCATTGCTAATCTCCTTATTTTTTAAACTCTGAAACAATCTCAACCGGCAACGGCGGTGTCCCGCCAGCCTGGGTGCAGACAAACGCTGCCACCCGATTCGCCAAGTCCTGTATCCGGTCTAGCTCGAATCCCATCAGCAAGCCGACGGTCACTGCCGCGATAAAAGAATCCCCCGCGCCGACCGTGTCGACGACCTTTGCTTTAAACCCGGGATGGCTTCCATCATAACTCGACGTGATCATCCGACTGCCTTTATCCCCCTGTGTGTACACAACCAAGTCCAAGTCGAACCTTGAGCGAAGCCCCTTCAATAGGGTTGAAACATCACCCGTCATCCCGAGCATCCCAGCCACCGTCGGCAATTCAGTATCGTTCAGCTTGACAACATCCGCAAGCTTTAACGAGTCGATAATGATTGCCTCTGAAACGAACGGCGGGCGGAAATTGACATCGCACACCTTGAGGCAGCCCGGCCCAACCGCGCGCAGAAAACCAGTAATTCCTGCCCTGCTACGTGGATCACGTTGCGCAAGCGTGCCGAAGACGACTGCCGCTGCTGACTGGGCCACGCGTTTCATTTCGCCATCGAATGAAATGGCATCCCAGGCTGCAGGTTGACGGATTGAAAAGGACGGTACGCCCGCGCTGTCCAAGACGACATCCACAACACCTGTGGGCAGGTCCTTGATCGTCCGAATGCCAGACCTGTCAACACCGTTACGATCCATTTGTTCGAGGATCTCGCGTCCATAGAGGTCATCGCCAACCGCACTCACGACCATGCCCTGCAAACCCAATTGCGCAGCCATCGCAGCTACATTACCCGGGGCACCGCCCAACATCTTCCCCGTGGGCAGAAGATCCCAGAGGATCTCCCCAATACCGACACAGAGCGGACGTTTCTTTGGACTATTCATCGACATCGATCATCACCTTCATTGTTTTGTCGCCTTGAGCATCGATAAAGTGATACGCATCGGCATAACGTTCGAATGGAAAATGGCACGTGAGCAAGGGCTCCGTTTTGACGTCTCCCGAAGCGATCCATTTGACCGCCTGTACCCAATCCTCATGGCGGTACATCATGGAGCCCTTAAGGGTCAGTTCGTGCTCGCAAACAACCGACATGTCGACCTTTGGCTTGTCGCCATAGACTCCGACAATCAGCAGGGTACCGCCTTTCCCAATTTCTTTCACAAGGGCAGTCAGGCTCGCCTCGGCTCCAGCCACCTCAACCCCCACATCAAAACCATCCGGCCCGAAAAACCGCTTGGCCGCATCCGACAGGGTGTTGTTAAGCACATTGCACGTGGCTTGAATGCCAACCTTCCGTGCGACCTCGAGACGATACTCGCTGATGTCGGTGATCAACACCTTGGCTGCGCCCCGGCTCAAGCAAGCCTGCGCAACAAAATTGCCAATCGTGCCCGCACCGGACACAACCACATTCCGGCCTGTCAGATCCCCTATCCGCCCAGTCACATGCGCGGCCACGGCAATCGGCTCGACAAACGCCCCCTGCTCAAACGTAAAGTTTGCGGGCAGTTTCACGATCTTATCGGCTTCGGTCACAAAGAGATCCCTAGCCGACCCGGGCGCCTGGAATCCCCTCACCTTCAACACCTCGCACGCATTGTACTGGCCACGCCGGCAGGGCGAACATATTCCGCAGACCTCCTGAGGGGTCGCTGTCACTTTGTCGCCCAGTGCCACACCCACCACGCCTGCACCCACGGCCTCAACAAGGCCGGAATACTCATGTCCTTGTACCAGCGGGTAGGTCACAAACGGGTGCTTGCCATGCCACACATGAATGTCCGAGCCACAAACACCGATGCGTTTCACACGTATCATGACCTGTCCGGGTCCAGCCACAGGTTCTGCAACCTGCCTGAATTCCAAGCTTCTCGGCTGAATGATTACTGCTTCTTTCATAACTTCTCCCAAAGATATTGAACAAGCCATTGCCCCAAATACAGTTCTGATGTGGTCTGCGCTTGCCCTGTCTAGTTCTAAACGTGAATATAATAGTAAAACTATCTACTGGACACAAGGCCACATTAGGCATTATTATCTCCATTTTAGGCGAAAGGGCGAAACAGACTCAACCAGAGATAATAGGAATACCAGCACATGAAACGGATGCGCAAAGTGATATTGTTAATCCCTTCGGGACGTGAATTTGATCGCGGAGTCCTGCGCGGAATCATCGAGTACTCCCATATCCATGGCCCGTGGATCTTCTACGAGGAGCCCCCACCCTACCTACGGGCATCCAAATACAAACAGCGGCTGGCACACATGCAAGACTGGCAGGCTGATGGCGTCATCGCGCAGGAATCCAACAGCATGGAGATCAAGGATTTGAAGTTGCCCACCATTGTCATGTGCAGTACCCATCATCTTCCATCTAAAACATTTCAGTTGCAAAATGACAATGAGGCGATCGGACGCATGGCGGCAGATCATTTTCTGGGACTGGGCTTCAAGCACCTGGCCTATTGCGGTCTACACGGAATGGAGTGGTCCTCGCTGCGAGCCAAGGCCTTCTCCCAACATGCCGCGAAAGCAGGAGTCGAAACAACCCTCTACCAACCCTTCACCCCCCGTCCAGGCGAATCCTGGTACATCGAAGAAAAGCATCTTGGAAACTGGCTGGCTGCACTGCCCAAGCCGATCGGCCTGATGGCGTGTAACGACGACCGAGCCCGAATGGTTGCAGAAATCTGCCGCCTTCGAAAGATCCGAGTACCTGACGATATTTCCATCATTGGTGTCGATAACGACGAACACGTCTGCAATCGCGCGCATCCGCCGCTCTCCAGCGTGGCGCTTGCCGCCGAACGCGCCGGCTATGAAATGGCCGCCCTGCTCGACAGGATCATATCCGGAGAGCGAGTTGATAACAGGGTCATCCTGGCTCGGCCCGTCCAAGTGGTCTCGCGGCAATCTACGGACTTGATTGCGATCAACGATGCCAACCTGGTCAAAGCGCTCAGATTTATTCGGGAGAAAAGCAACCGGATCATTCAAGTCCGGGATGTCGTCGCCATCGCTGGATTATCGCGGCGCATCCTTCAGGACCGCTTCAGAGACACCCTGGGGCGAACGATCCTGGAGGAGATCCACCATTCCAGGATTCAACGGATCTCACGCATGCTGGCCGACACGGACCTGACCATGTCTGCCATCACCTCCGCTATTGGATACGGCTCTGACACCCATCTCGCGCGCTTCTTCTCCCGTTGCACCGGCATGACCCCCTCCGAATATCGCCGCCTGCATCGCAAGGAGTAGTGCTTCATGTTCAAACTCTTAACGCTCAACGTTTAACTTTTAACTCTCAATTTAAGAAACTAGGCCGTCGTTTATGCACAGTACGGCGGGATCTATGAGACCGCCGAACGCCTGACAAGGCGTTGCGCCGTATATGCGTAGTGCCGTGACCTCCCCATGCAACAAATCGCCGATTCGCCCTTATGCGCGTTGCGTCAAAATTCTCGCTTGCCCTTCATTCTGAACCGTACTATACTTGCAACACATTGGAGTACAGAGATAATATGCCTACAATTTCTATGTTTTATGGAATTCTGATTCGTGTGTTTTTTCGAGACACACAGAAACATCATGTTCCACACATTCATGCCGATTATCAAGGCAAGGTTGCCGTGTACTCAATCCTTGACGGCACAATTCTGGCAGGCGAGCTACCTCAAAACAAGAACAAGCTGGTTGTTGCCTGGATCGAGATTCATCAAGAAGATTTACTTGCTGACTGGGACTTGGCCGTAACCGGCAAGAAGCCATTTCCAATTAAAGGACTTGACCAATGAAAATCAGTAAACTTCAAGCACTACCTAACTGCGTGTTGTCCATTGTTGCAGACGATGGCCGTATGGGGCAATTTGATGTTAGTCCCTATCTTGAGTATGAAGTATTTGATCCTCTTCGAAATCAAGCCGAGTTTGATAAGGTTATCAATGGTGGCTACTTTGTTGAATGGGATTGCGGTGCCGATTTATCGGCAGACACCATTGAAGCACAATGGCAAATGGTTAGAAGCACTGATTTACAAGTTCATTGATCCGTCGTGCGTTAAATAACCATATCCACTCATCATCATGCGCCAGGGAGAACTATCCTGAGGGGCGCGCTGAAGGTAGCAACATCGAACTAGGCACGGAACCACCAAAATGACAATACGTGAACAAATCGCAAAACAACAGAAAACCTGTGTCCTCATTGGCATCATTGGGGCAGCGTGTTTTTTGGCAGGCCTGACTCTTTCTATATTGTGATTCTTTTCACGCGCATCCTGTACTTGGAATCAGAGCGCGGCTGCAACGCTAAAGCTCTTGGCAGTTATTATGCACGAGCTTGCCGAAGCCCAACTGGCGAGGAGGCCATGAGGCGCATTTTCAAGGAACACCTGAGTCGTGCAGAGAGAGCCAACTGTTTGGGGCGTCTCTTCTTGCCAACAAACGAGAAGAATTATACCCAAACAGTCTTGGACACTTTCGAAAAGGAACTTCTCCTTAAACAGGGAAGGGCGCCGTCAACAGACGGGACGACCAACACCCATCGGTAATGCGGAGTTTCCCTTGGATATTGGATATTCCGTGTTGGATATTGAACCGCCGAACGCCTGACAAGGCTTTGCGGGGGTTCATGGTTATCCCGTCGGATTCAGGTTTGTAAACAAACCTTGTGTGACTGAATATCCAGTTGAATAGAGGGTGTTTACACCACCACAAATTCATCGCTTATACGCCCTGCGCAATCGCCTCACACCAACTATTCATCGCAAGGCATTTTTCACGGGTCAGGTCAGTGTCGTTTTCAAGATAAGGGGAGAGGATGAAGAGCCGGCCCTGCGTGCAAAGATCAAAATAATGGCCATTGGGCTTGAACAGATCGGGGAAACCAGTCGGTTTCATAAGGATGACATCCCCCTGCTCGGCCTTCAAAATGGCTAGCGCAATCTCCTTCTCTCCGGGAGAGATGAAGGGCGACACCACGACAGTACCACATTGGGCTTGTTTGAGAATCTCTTCACGAAGGTGAGCGATCTCGACCACTGTAGCTTTGCGCGAAACGCGAAGATTAACCATCTCAGGACGATCAAGTAGGAAAAGGTTACCGTACCCGTTCCAGTTTTGTCCGGCTGGCAAACGAGGATGAGCGATGTTGTTAATACGCCGGAAGAGATCGGGATTAGCCCTTTTAAGGCAGTAGCGACGGGGATTATCGCACAGGTAATGTGTATAAGCCTTGAGTGCTCCCTTCCGCCAGACACAGAGATCGTGATATCCGGGGTTCCACACGCTAAGGCTGGGATTGTTGTACTTCTTGCGGAGTGCGCTGGTCACAAGTGATTTGAATGCGCGCAACGGCACACCCACACTTTTGGTCATGCGCTCAGTCACATGCACAATGCCATGAAGGTGGTCCGGCATAATCACGAGGGTGGAAGTCGTAATTTCCGGATATGTCTTGGGTATGTCATGCCAGAGGTTGTAGACAAGCCACCCATCCTCATTGAGCGTAGCTTTGTTATCCGCGCACGTGGCAAAGAGCGGCTTGCGCTCCAACGTGGTCATCGTGATCATGTAGAACATGGGTGCACGATAGTCTTGGTAGGCATTACGGTGGTTCATAGCTTTGTAAACAAACCTTTTGTGACTGAATATCCAGTTGAATAGAGGTGTTTACACCTTCCTGAACGATTGCTTCACCCCGGTTAAATGACGCGGCAGAAGAGGCCTTTGAGATAGAGGCCTTCTGGGAAGCAGAGTCCTTCGGGATGGTCTTCGGATTGCTGGAGGCGTTTGATGACTTGGAAGTCGCGTTTGGCGTCGACGGCTGCGTCGGCGACGACCTTATCAAACAACTCTGGGGTCATCAAGCCAGAGCAGGAGAAGGTGGCCAGGAGACCGCCCGGGCGAAGCAACTTCATGCCCAGCAGATTGATATCCTTGTACCCGCGCGAGGCCTTCATCAAGCTCCCCTTACAGTCCGCAAACTTGGGCGGATCCAGAATAATCATGTCAAAGGTCTTGGCTGAGTCACGGAAGGTACGGAGCACTTCAAAGACATTCCCGCAAATAAAGGTCGAATCTTCCAGATGACAGGTATTGAGTGCTGTATTCTCTTTGGCTAGGGCTAGCGCAGGCTCGGACATATCGATGTGTGTCACAGAGGCCGCTGCTGCTGTGACCGCTGCGACACCGAATCCGCCTGTGTAGGAGAAGGCGTTCAACACATCCAGCCCGTTGGCATAGCGCTTAATCAATGCGCGGTTGTCGCGCTGATCCAAATAAAAGCCGGTCTTGTGTCCCAGTTTGACATCCACAAAATAGCGGCACCCATGCTCAACGATTTCAATGCGATCTGGCGGCGCTTCACCTGCAAGCAGACCCGTGAGTGGCTGAAGGCCTTCACGTGACCGCACATCCACATCTGAACGCTCGTAGACCCCTCTGCAGGGCGAATAGCGTTGCAAGGCTTCCACGATTTCACGCTTCCAATGTTCCGCGCTTGCAGCGGTAAACTGGCACACGATCCAGTCGCCATAACGGTCAGCAATCAACCCCGGAAGGCCATCGGCCTCGGCATTCACCAGTCGATAGGCATTGGTCACGTCCTCAGCCAGAAAGAGACTCCGCCCACCGACAGCTTGGGCAATACGATTCGAGATAAAGGCGGCATCGATGTCACACATCCCGAAGTGCCACATCCGCACGCGGATTTGCGATTCAGGAGAATAGGCCCCCATACCGAGAAGCGTCCCATCTGACGCTTTCACACAGACAGTATCGCCTAGCCCGGGATTTCCTTCCACGGTTGCAATGGCTCCGGAGAAGATCCACGGATGACGACGATGTACTGAAAATTCACGTTTAGGCTGGAGAGTAACAACATTCATTGGTCAGTATTGTACACGAATTGTTGCAGAATTCGCAATCCCTAGTTTCCAGTTTCAAGTCACGCTTGCTTTCAGCAAGCAACTACTCGTGCCTCAAGGCTTCAATCGGATCGAGTGACGCGGCGCGCATAGCCGGATAGAGTCCGAATACAATCCCGATGCCCGCGCTGATACCGAACGCCAAGAACAAGCTGTATGTCTCGACAACCGTGGGCATGTCGGTCGTCATCGTAATCAACATGGGTATCGCAACGCCTAACAACAATCCGGCAAGACCTCCGCCAATCGAGAGGACGCAGGTGTTAATCAGGAATTGCACCATAATCCGGCTCTTCCGTGCACCAATAGCACGACGGATACCGATCTCTTTGGTGCGCTCCGTGACAGAGGCCAGCATGATGTTCATGATGCCGATACCCCCTACCAGCAAGCTGATACCTGCAATCGCGCCCAACACGATATTGAAGGTTCGCTTTGTCCGCTCCGCTTCACGTAACAAGGCTAATGGCACATCGATCTTATAATCCTTATGCTTATGGAAACGCGCCAGCATGGATTCAATGGCCTTACTGCCGGCTTCAATGGCTTCCGTGCTCGAAAACCGCACAATGATTTGGCCCAGTTCAATCCGTTCGCCCTCTGTATGTCCATCCGGGGTATATCGGATGCTCGTATCGCCGAACATCTTCTTTCCCGTAGACATCGGGATATAGACATCCGCTTCACTGTCTGGGGCATGCACGGAACCTCCGCCTGCATTTTTGACAATGCCGACCACTTCAAAACTCCCTGATCCAATGCGAATCATCTGCCCGACCACCTCTTCTGCGGCCAGTAAGCGGCGGACGCCCATCTCCGTGAGCACGCATACATTGGCGAACGTATCCAGGTCATTCCGTTTCAATACGCGGCCCGCCAGCACGGGACGTTCAACCACATCAAACCAGCTCGGGTCCGTCTCAACGACCCGCAGTTCCAATTGGCGGTCTCCAAAACGTGTCGTACGTCGCACCATGCGCGCCGGCACCGTCAATATCACATTCGGGATAGTCTCGCGGATGCGTTGTTCATCCTCGTACAACAATCCATACATCACCAGCTTGCTATTTTTTGAACTGCCGGCACCTGAATCATCAGAGGGTTTTTCAGAGGAGAGCAAAATATTCTGGCTCCCTAACCGCTTAATGGCGTCCAATGCCTGCTGGCTTGCGCCCTCCCCCACGGCCAGCATGGCGATCACACTGCCTACGCCAAAGACCATGCCGAGCATGGTCAGGAAGGATCGCGTCTTATGACGCCAGACATCCCCGAGTCCAAGCCTGACAAAGGGCCAGATATAGAAGAGCTGACTCATGTGCTGGCCTCCGTAATCGAAGCAATGCGTCCATCTTTGAGGATGATGCGCGACTTTGCATAATGAGCTATCTCCGCTTCATGCGTCACGACAATGACCGTCTTCCCTTGATCATACAGTTCCTGAAACAACCCCATGATTTGTGTGCTCGTCGTTGAATCCAGATTCCCCGTCGGCTCATCCGCCAGCAAAACAGTCGGATCATTGGCCAAGGCACGTGCAACAGCCACACGCTGACGCTGGCCGCCCGACAATTCCGAAGGCAAATGTTTCAAGCGGTGCGCCATACCGACGCGATCCGCTAATTCCTTGGCTTTCTTGACGCGTTCCGCAGCAGGAATCCCCAAATACAGCAACGGCACCTCAATGTTTTCTCGAACCGTCAATTGGGGGATCAGATGAAAACTTTGAAAGATAAACCCCAGATTCCGCAGACGGTGATCGCTCAGTTCATTATCGTCCATCGCTGCCACATTCACACCATTCAACCAATAGGCACCATGCGTAGGACGATCGAGACATCCCAAAATGTTCAGCATTGTGCTTTTGCCAGAGCCGCTATGACCCATGATAGCCCAATAACCGCCTTTATGAATGGAAAAAGAGACATCATCCAAAGCGTGGACGATCTCATCACCGACATGATAATACCGCTTCACATTCTCGAGACGAATAACTTCTTCCGCAGGAAGCTTCTTCATGTGCCCGTTTCCTTATTTGACACATCCACGTCTTTATCTTCGGACTTAGACTCCTGGATCGGAGGGGCCATCATCACCTCTTCACCCACATTCAAACCTTCTATGACATGAATCATCCGATTGTTATCAAACCCGACCCTGACTACCTGGGCGATCCATACCCCTTTTCTGCGTACATAAATAATTGGCAACCCATTTTCGCGCACAACGCATTGAACAGGCACATACAACACCTTGTCATACGAATCTTTCACCAGTTCAACATCGCAACTCATGCCAGGACGAATCGTTACATCCTTAAAATCGCATTCAATTTCGCATTTATACAATTTTAAATCCGGATTCAGGCTAGAGCTTTGTCCATCAGGAAGAACCCCAATCTTCACAAGCGTCCCGCTAAACACACGACCCGGGAAGGCGTCAATTTTGACCTTTGCACTCATGCCCTTACTGACTTTTGTCAAGCTCGCCTCTGGCGCCATGGTCTCAACGACCATGCCTGATTCCAATGGAATATAAATCAGTTCCTGCCGCTCAACAGCCTTAGAGCCTACAGCCAACGGCGTGACCCACCACTGACGCCGTGAAATCTGGACGGTGGAGGCATAGAGGACAATGCCATTCGTCGATGAAAAAATCTTGCTCTTTTCAATCTGCACATCCAACTCGGCCAACCGATTGGTGGCGCGCTGATATTCACGGTTCCTCGCTCGCAGTTCGGATTCGACCTGCCGCAGCGTCGCCTTATTTTGCCAGGCGACGCGTACCTGCGCACGCTCTGCTTTGCGCAATCGACTACTCAATGTCGCCTGTTGCTGCAAAACCGTATAATTGGTCAGCACCGACATCTTGGTCTCGGACATATCGAAATTAATTCGCTTGCGCGTAAGCTCAAGCTGATCAGCCTGCAAATCGGTGCGAGTCAAGAATGAGGCCTCCGCCAGACGCTTCGACCATTCGAACTTTTCCGTCGCTCGCTTGACCTCTTCATCGGCCAAAGCCATATCAGACTCGGACTGTCTGAGGAGTTGCGGATAATCGCCGCGCTCGTATTTTTCGCGCTCCATCTTGGCCAGCGTCAGTTCGACGTCGCTATCCAATTGGCTGGCTTCGCAATCACCCTTTGTGATTTCCAGCTTTTCCGTCGTCACCGTCACAGCGGATTCCGCATTTCCAACAACAATTTCTTGCTCCTTGCGTTTCTCAATCAACTCACTCGCATTAAACTCAACCAACAAATCGCCCGCTTTCACAGTCATGCCTTCGTCAATAACCCAGATAATCGTGTTATTGCCTTCCAACTCATTTGCGATCACCACCTTATCGCGACTTTGAATCGAGCCTGCCGAGGTAACCGAAATGGTCAAGGGGCCTTGCTGCACCTTAATAACAGGAACAGCGACTTCCTGTGGCTTCCGTTTTCGCGCCGCTATCCATGCGCCCAGAATAATCACAACGACGCATGCGATCAAAATCCATTTCTTCATGTAGGTTCTCTTTTTACTCATTGTTTTCTTCCGTCCATGACATTATTACGCTGCCACATACCCACATCTGAAATACTCAGAATGCCCATATCACGACGCAATTCTAATTCCCGAAGTTGCCAACCGACAATCGCAGCGCACAAGTCGTCCTGAGCACTTAAGAGTGCTTGTTGAGCTTCCAGCACATCCCTCATGATGACGCGCCCCGACTGCATAAACATAGAGGTGCTATCCACACGCATCTGCGCCACACGCAAGGTCTCCGAGCGAATCTTATAGGACGATTCCGCTGCTGCAAGGCTACGAATGCCATTCCTGATAGCCGCCTTTACGGCATCTTCTTTCTCTTCGATATCCCGTTTCGTCTGCTCGAGCGTAAGGACCTGTTTTTTATACGCATTCCGTTCCAATCGGCGATTCCAGGGCCAATCGGCGCGCAAGGAAAGCCGCCAATCTTCCCCTCCACTGTTGTGTGCCGCATTGTTCAACGCAATGGAACGTGATGTCTGTCCGACTCCAGTAATCGACACATCGGCACGAAGCATGTCTGCAGCAACCTTCACTTCGCGCTCCGCATCATTCAACATATCGCGTGTATTCATCAAATCCAATCGACGCATCAAGGCAATAACACACGCATCCTCTTCGTCAGGGAAGAGTCGTTCCCCTCCGGTCCCTTCCTTTGCGGTCTGCTGGATTTCACGCGTGAGCTTGTCCAATTCCCCTTCATCAACATCCACAAGCGCATCGGGGGGCAACCCAGTCAACATCTTGAAGCTGTCGAGCCGAGTCTCAAATGATAGACGCATGGTAATCACGCTCTCGCGAGCGTACAGGAGCTGAGACTTCGCTTGGTCGGCCTCAATGCTGCCCATGCGTCCCGCCTCGAACATCATCGTCGCTCGCTTACTGTTCCGATCCAGATTACGTTCGTTATCCTTGGCATTTTTCAATCGTTGCGCATATTCCAAGACCGTGAAAAATCGATCGGTAATCGTCACGGCATACGTTTGCCGGTAAAACTCAAACGTGCGAATAGCATAAGTGAGATTTCGTTCCGCCTGCGTCAAAGGTTCGCGCACGATTTCACGTCCTGACCCGCGCAACAGCGGCAGGGTCATTGACAAGTCGCCCGTCAAGCCAAGCGAACTCCAGTCGCTCCTCAGCAGACGTGAGACATCCAGCGCCAAATTTCCAGCCACGACCGTGCCGCTTTCAAAGCGCCGCGAAAAATCTGCACCCGTTGCCACTGCGATACGTGGATCAGACCCCGAAGCCACATCACTTAATGCCCCCAGCAGCATGCCGCTGAAGGTGGTCTCAAACATGAATTGTTTAGAGTCCACATCCAACGCCGCCTTAAAAATAGCATCCTTCAGACTCTGATAGGTGCGATCATTTCGGGCCGCTATATTCAGCGCTTCCGCCAATGTCAGCCGCCAAGCGCCATTTGTCAAGTTAACCGTTATGTTCGGGATGGCAGGGAATACAACCGATTCATCGCCTCGCGCAATCGCCTGCAAGGCGATGCGAAGCGTCAAGACTTCCGAAGGGCGCGACAAGTCAAAAGAATTTGTTCGTCCAGTCTGAACCTGCCAGTAGGCTGTCGCCAAGCGATGCGCCACCTCTTCGGTCTCACGATCCGCACGTGACGGTGTCATACATCCGATAAGCGCAACGAGCCAGCAAAAACATCCGACTAAAAATATGAATGTCCCCAGCTTTTTTTCAAGCTGTTTAAAACAAATCATTCCATCTCCCCGTAAATAAATGCGTCGATTCGTGCTGTATTAATATTGAGTCTTTAGTATACGCTATCTGCCCGACATCGACAATCGCTTTTTTTCATTTTGCTGATACGTTTTAATGCGCTGATCGCAAATCGTTTTCCCTTGCATTTCAAGTAAACCATTGTACAATGTAATCATATTTCGCTTGATACATTTTATAAAGGTTATTCTGATGCAACGGTGTTCCTTTGAATTGACAGCAAAACGTTTGGGCTGCGAAGTCCGGTTTTTACAAGAAACCGAATCGACGAACCGTGATGTTGACGCGGCAGCTCAGGCAGGCGCGACCGAGGGCTTGCTCATCATGGCGGACTCGCAAACCGCAGGCCGCGGACGTATGACACGCACGTGGTTTTCGCCATCTGGAGCCAATCTCTATTTTTCGTTGTTGCTGCGCCCTGACGTGGAACTCGCCGTTGCACCATCCTTGCCCTTAGTGGTCGGTCTGGCAGTCGCGGAGGCAATCGTTGCGTGTGCTCCGGCCTTGCTGCCCAAAATAAAATGGCCGAACGATATCCTCGTCAACGGAAAGAAAATCTGCGGCATCCTCTGCGAGTTGCAAACAAGACAGGATAACGTAGATTACATCGTTGTGGGCATCGGCGTCAACGTCAACCTCACGGCTGACCAGATTCCCGCTGAATTAAAAGAGCGAACCACCTCCGTCTTGATCGAGAACGGCGAACCCTTGAAGCGCGAGCAGTTGTTGGCGGCTATTTTAAATCGTCTGGAACCGATTTATGATAACTGGCGCGCCTTTGGATTCAAACCTTTAGTTCAGAATATCAATGCGCTTGATGCCTTACGCGGATTTTCCATCCGGGTGGATCACGCAGGCTCTCCCCTTGAAGGCATCGCCTCTGGCATCCAAGACGACGGATCCCTCTTGCTTCAAACAGCCAAGGGGCCCGTGCCGATCTATTCAGGCGAGGCGCATATACTCTCGCGCGGCACGTGAGCGTGCCTGTCACTTAAGCGTTAAGAGTTGGGCGTTGGGCGTTAAGCGTTCAAACTTTTAACTCTCAACGTTTAACGTTTAATCTAAGAATTTACTCTTTCGTTTATTCCCGGGCCCCGGACCGCGGGCTTACGCTTTGCCTGCCGTCACGAGCCAATGGGGCATGGGTGGTGGAACCGGTCGCGTCTCTGCTGCAACAAATCCCGCTTCGCTCAGCCATCCTTTCAGTTCATCATCCGAAAAGACCCATCCGTTGTCTGTCGTCAGCGCCATGTTGAGCGCAAAAAGAGCGGAGAAGGTCGGCGCGGTGTGCGTCGCATCAGTCATCATGTCCAAAATAAAGATCTTCCCGCCAGTCTTCAATGCGGTGTATGCGCGACGAAGAATATCAAGGATGTGTGCTGGCGACTCCTGATGCAAAGCCCCGAAAATCGTGACAACATCATACGCTTCGGCCTCATACGTGTCCGTATGATAATCCCCTGCCCTGCACGTGACACGACCGGCCACATTTGATGCGCCAACCAGTTCTGCAGCTACAGCCGATACTCCGGGCAGATCAACAGTCACACAGGTTAAGTGCGGATTGGCCTGGGCCATCAAGACCGCATACGTGCCTGGCCCGCCTGCCAGATCCAGAACCTTTGTGCACGTTTTTAAGTCCAGCATCGGAATGATATCACGGCCAATGCCCAGGGCCCGGCCATGCATGGACATCACAAAGCGTCTCGTACGCGCCTTGTCTTCGCCCAAATGAATATCCGGCGACTCCACAGGCTTACCCGTACGAACAAACTCAGCGGCCCGTCCCCAGGCCGGATAAACATCGCGGTTGTAACGGATCGCGCGTGTCAAATCATGGGGCGCGCCCGACACGAGGGTCAGCATCGTCGCCTGCATATTGACGTAAACATCCTCGTGCTTGTTCATCAAGCCAATCGCGACACAAGCGTTCAGCAACAGGCGCACGCCGCGCTCATCCGCGCCGATGCGTGTTGCGACCTGAGCCGCCGTGGCAGAGGCACCCAGCGATTGTACAACGGTAAAGAGATCATCTTCCAGAGCCGCAAAAAGGATGGCTGAACCATAGTAGGCACTCGCCAAATCAATAATTCCTGGTATCGAAAGCGCTTCTTTTTTCATAGCTATCCTAGTTAGAGCCTGTCCGAAAAGGTTTTTGAGCATGTTTTTTCCGAGTCCCGGCCTGAAGATTTCGGCATGAAAATAAAACTTTCTGCTTGACAAAA
>Ga0268284_1000434_pt1 | contig 28891 bp, 44 predicted proteins | sample saktaG_14_FD_190137 | JGI IMG/M metagenome (GOLD analysis project Ga0268284, IMG submission 190137) | Saline water microbial communities from Sakinaw Lake, British Columbia, Canada - sak_2013_06_06_40m | ecosystem: Environmental > Aquatic > Non-marine Saline and Alkaline > Saline ...
TTTTCCATCTTTTCCGTCTTTTCCGTCATTACCTTTCTGGCCGACAATACTTTTACCATCATTACCACTATCACCCTTATCACCTTTTATTTTAGCCAATACATTTTTAATCTGTGGTATTTCCTCATCAAGCCTGTCGTTTAAGTCTTCAACCATAGTAAAGACCGCAGCAGTCTGCTTGTCTATAATCCTGCCTTCCTTAATGGCCTTTAAGAACTTCTCTTTTTTGGTTGGTTTCATTGGCATATTGGTTTATTTATGCTATAATAATGGTATATGGAAAATGATACTATATCAGCTTTGTTAATTGGTTTTATTGTAGGATTCATTATTGCCCTCTAACAGCTTTATTTACTACATAACCTCCCGCTCCCCCAACTGCCAAAGTTGTCCCCCATCTTAATCCATTTTTTATAACCTGTTTTATAAGACCGGGCTTTTGTAATAGTTTTCCTGTTTTTTCAGCTACTCCATCTAAAGCATCAAATAATAATGATTGCGTTTTTAGACTTTCAGATACACCAGGTATTCTTCCAGCTATATCATTATTTATTACTTTTCTACCCTGTCTCCATAATTCATAGATAGGATTTAATCTTCCACTTTCTTCCCATATTTTACCAGCAGTTTCAGATGTCGCCAACTCATCAAGTCCTTTTCTTATATTAAATAATTCCGAATCATTTTTAGCAGTACCTATAATAGTCAACACTCTGTTCTTAAACTCATTAAAAGCAGTGGCTTTAACTGGGTCAGCTTTAGTAAGTATACTTGGATTTATACTATCTATCTCATCTAACAATGATTTAGTATTTTTCCAATCTAATGGTTTACTAACTTTATTGATATCATCTGATAATTTAGATGCAATTTTACTTATACCTTGCTTTAAGTTATTTTCAGTTTTAACTATATTATTACTTATGTATGGTTCTGCTGCTTTTGCTACCTGTTTATTATAAGGTTGCGCTACTTCCTTTACACCAGTCAACCTACTTCCAGTTAATGTCCTAGCCGAAGCTGTTTTTTTATCTATATTTGTTAAAGAAGAAGATGTCTGATTCAAAGACTTATTTGCCAACTTCATTTTGCTATAAGCACCTACCATTTTTGCCATTCCATAGGCTTCTAATCCTGCCACTCCTGTTCCTACTACTGGCTTGACAAATGCTTCCATACCAAAAGGAGTAGCACCCTTGTCTAGTGCCTTTTTAGATTGAGAAACAAATCCACCTAAATCTGGTGTATATTTTCCACCTGTTGCAATAGTAGGCACTGCTTCTACTGCACCTTTCCCTAACTTTAATATCCCACTAAAATAATCTGCGGCATCTTTCGGAAGTGTAGCTATAAATGCTTGTGCGTACTGAGCATATTTTGGTTGTGCAATAAACTCTTGTCCTGTTTTACCAAAAAACTTTTGTTCTTTTTCTGGTAAAGTAGTAATTTTTGGAGTAACGCTACTTGGTTGATTTCCAGTAACTATATTTTTCTTTTGGTTTACTGGAGTACCATATTTTGAAAAATCTATTGCCATATTATTTGTATGTTACTAATAATCCGTCTTGTATTGCTTGACTTATACCTGCCTGGTTTGATGTCATAATCTGAGTTATGCCAGTAGCTAAATCTTTAATTTCTACCGTGGCCGTTAATCCCGAAGATGTTGCTATCGCTCCCCTAATATTTAAAAGTTGTTGCATAGCCTGATCCGATTCCATATTTAGTTTTAATGCTGTCTGAGCATTCTTCAACATTTTTCCTTCGTAGTCAGACACAGTGCCTTGTCCTTTAAGTTGTCCTCGAGCAGCTAATGCTAATTTATCCATAAGATTATTAACCTGAGCTTTTACATACGCCTCTGGGCTGCCAGGTATGTTTCTTTTTAATATATTCCCCCATCCAAATGTTGAGAGTAATGCTGGGTCATCAATTATAGTATTGACATCGTTTATTACTCCTAATTTTGCTGGATCAGCTATGATATTTCCGTTAGCATCAACCGCACCATTTCCTTGAGTTGTAGCAACTGGTTTCAAGCTCGCATTTAAGTTAGCCATAGCAACATCGTGTTCCCTAGCCAACTGGTCTCTCTGTAAAGTAAATGCTTGTTCGTCTGCTAATCTCTTGGCATCTAACTTGGCTTGCTCTCGTTTTGTGGCAAAGTCATAAACACTATCAATCAGTTTCATCTTATAGTTGTACTGGTTAGTAGCATCTTGGCTTTTCAGTTGATATAATGTGTTGAGCTTATCTGTCGCCATCTGTAAGTTTCCCTGTGCTGCTGATAATTGAGCTTGTAATGGCAAACTCTTAATGGCTAGTTGTCTTGAAACCTCTTGTTGTTGTTTACCCAAGAACTGTGTAGTTACATCTTTCCCGGCAGACTGAGATTCTAGTGTAGACATTGCTGACTGAGCCTGTGCGTTTATATCGTTGAGTTGAGCTGATAAATCGTTGACTTGCTGTTGAGCTGCTCCTTTCCCACTCTCGTCATAGGCCGCAGAATAAGCATCTGCTGTGCTTGGTGGCGCTGATTGCTCGCCTATATACTGTTTAAATAAATCAGCCATACCATTGTCTTGTGTTTGGCTACTACCTGCCATAGCAGTTCCAGCAGCTATAGTTCCCCTGTAATCAAAATTGTCAGTTGGGACTGTTGGTAGCTGTGCTGAAGTTAAAGCCTTATTAAGCGACTCGGCCGAGAACGGTTGGTACTGTCCTGCATTATTAGTAACCCCCTCAGTCTTCACCCTTTCTAGAAGGGCTTTTGTTGAATCTAATGTCTCTTGTGTTGTTGCCATATAATTTTGCCTGCCTATTTATATTTATAATTCTGTATATGTAAATGCGTTGTTAGGTGATACTATTGTTATTAAAAATGAACCTTGACCTGTTACATCACCTGCGTTGTTTGCTGTTAATGAAAAGTTAAATGTTCCTGGCGTTCCTGTTTCCCACGCCCAAGTTAATCCTATGTATGTACCAGAGCTTTCTAATACTAATCCACCCAGTGGTGAAGCAGTCCCAGAACTATTAGTTGAACCATCATAGAATATGTTTGTTGGAAGTATTCCTGAATACATCCCGTGTCCGTCTGCATCTACATAAGCCTGTATTGAATATTGAACTGTTATGTATGCTCCACCTGCTGAGGCGAATGCCACTCTAAATAAATTTGTCAATGTGTTGTCTGCCAATGATTTGTTTATTGTATATCTTGCTATCTTGCCACCTTCAGATAAAAACCCTTTGTCATTTGTGTCTAGATTACCCCCCAGTTGTGGTGTTGTGTCGTCTACTACGTCTGCTAATCCCTCACTAATTCCTATGTCCTGACATATCCAACTGCCCGATAAAAAACTACATAATTGTTTTGTTGTTCCATTGTTGTAAAACATTGACTCTCCCTCTTGGCCGTCATAACTAATAGGCGTAGAACTTGAAGCTAGTATCAATCCTCCTCCAACCTTAACCTTTCCTTGAAAGGAATCCATATTTGAAAACTTACCCTTGTAAAACAACTCTCTCAACTCATTAAGTTCGGCACTGTTCTTGTTTATTTGTTCTTGTAGTTCTTCTGGTGTCATACTAATCCATTTAATTCCTCATATTTAAACTTAAGGCCAGTTAACTCTGCTCCACCCAATACACTTGCCCTGAATGCTATTTCTCTCCAATAAGGCAAAGCTGTTCCTGCTGTTTCAATGGTTACTGCTTCGTGTGCAATGGCGCTTGATGTTACTTCTGTTAATACAGTTGTCCAGCTTACTTCCTCGTCTTTCTTGTATGCTATAGATACTGTTGAGGCAGTGCCTAGTGCTACAAACTGGCCAGCCACTCCAACTAACTTCTTCTCTATTGAGCTGTCCCCACCAGTATAAATACCTGTTTCTAATATGCCTGCCTGTGAAGAATAAACACCCGCATTATCAGTCAACACTGTTTTAACCTCTGTCATACTTGAAGTAGCAGAAGCTAGCACAGCTACAACCTGCGTTTTTGGATATGCTGTGGTTACTGTCCCTGAGTATTTTTCTGTTATAACAAAATCATTTCTCGTTCCGGTATCATCATAACCAGTTCCCTCCGTTAACTCTAAAGACTTATATACAGATAAGGAATTTTGTTTTGTAACGTCTTTTCTTCCGTATCTGAACATAACTTGCTCGTAAACAGTTGTGTCGCTTGAATATGGTCTTGATCCTGCAACTATAAAATATAGGTAGCTAGTAAACGACTTAACTCTTGATATTGTATCAATATAGTTTAAAGACTTAACTGCGTTAGCCCTTGAGCTGTATGTATATTCTGTTGTAAAAACATTTCCATTATATCTCTTTATTCTAAATCCCCTCTTGCTTGGGAATACTAATATAGTGTGTACTTGTCCATCTAGTGTGTCTGCTCCGGCCACTGTTCCATATCCTATTTCTGCTATATCTGCGAAGGTTGTAGTAGTTACCCCATCCCAAATATACATCTTAGAAGCTCCGTATATAGAACTACATACTATTAAAAGATAGTTTCCATAAGGTAGCAATTCAACTATTGTCTGGTCTGCTGGTATAGTAATCATTTGAGAGGTAACCGCAGAAGTAGTATTTACCTTGCATACTATCTGACCCCACCAACCATAAATGTTTCCTTGCCACACCGCTCCACCCTTTAACCCAGCGGCTGCTGGAGCTTGTGAGTATGTGGCATCCATTGTGTTAGTGGCTATTGTATAAGAACCTGTATACCCATTGCCAGCATTAAAATATATAACACCATTATAATATTCGAATAATGGTTTATCTAAGAAGTTATTAAATGTTGTGCTTGCTACTGTTCCGCTGGTTACAGCTGAGAAAGCTGTTGAAAAAGACCCTGAATAAATAGTCGTGTCATCTGTTGTTGAGTTTTCATGTCCAAGTCCATAAACAGTCCCGGCTACTTCTAAGAGAGACACAATCATTCTATCGTTGGCTGTTTCTGCTGTATTCGGTGTTTGTTTTACAGTCCTTGTTTTGTCTCCAACTTCAAGATTCTCTAAGTATCTAAAATACCCATTGGATAGGTCTCTTTCCTCGTCTGTCACCCCTAAGTCAAATCTATTTATCTCTATTTGTTTAGTTTTCATTATGATTTGCTTATGTTAGTTACACTTGAATCGTTTTTACTTGCGTTAGTGGCCGAAGCATCGTGCTTGGTTAGGTTTGTAGCGCTGGCATCGTGTTTTGTTTGGTTAGTCCAACCCTTCTTGTTAAAATCAACACCTATCCCCGTTAATATATAAGCTGTTGTAGCTGTTATTAAATTTATTCCTCTGTTTAGCGCTACGTCTATTCCTGTCAGCACATAGGCGGTTGTAGATGTAATAAGGTTAAGGGCTTTGGTAAATATGGTTTCTTTGGGTGTTAGAACAAATTCTCCAGTTGTGCAATCTAGGGTATATGCTGTGCCAGCAGGCGTCCCATATTCATAAAACAACATATCCCATTCATAGTTAGAAAACATTCCACCTGCGTATGCTCCAGCTACTAAACAACCGATTCCAACTTCTCCTGTGCTAGTACAATACATATCAACCAAATATCTTGTTCCAGCTGTTAATGCACCGGGAGAATCCATTGTTATTTCATATACCGTTGGTGATGTTGATATGCCACTAACCGCTATACTTCCTGTTGCTATTAAAGCTCCGGTTATTGTTGGCGGCCACTCTGTTTCCTCTGCCTCATAAACGTCTACTACGAAATTACCAGCGTTTACTGACCTTGATAATTCACCCTTGAAGCTGGTGATGTTGTGCGATGTTGATGGTCTGAAGCTCTGCTTTCTGTGAGCTCCAGCTGACGCATAGGCTATATTATCAGTTGTTGGTACGTATGATTCGTATAACGTGTCTGACATTTTATTAAGCTATTGTTAATACTTTCTTAAATCTTGTTTTATAGCCGATTTCTCTGTGAACTTTTTTGTGACAACTTCGGCAAAGAGTTATTCCATTGTCTACCGAAAATCTTAACTCTGGAAATTCTGAAAATAGTTTTAAGTGATGTGCAACTATATCCTTTTTCCCACACAATCTACACTTGAACATATCTTTCTTATAAACCTCCATTCTCCAAACTTCATACTCTAAACTATGTCTTACCCTTTTATTTTCTAAATCTATCCCACCTTTCCAGTTTGCTGACTTATCTCCTTTGCGGTATTTTGCTAAACAACTCCTTGAACAAAATTCAGCAGTATTTTCCCTCCCCTTAAAAACATAAAATTCTTTTTGACAAAAAACACATATTTTCTTTTTCTTTCCACCCATCCAATGGCAAGCGTTCTTCCCTCTTAAGCGTAACAACTTTTTACCTTTACTTGCTGGAGTATGTCCTTTTATAAATTTCATATCTTAATTATAACATTTTAGGCAATCGTAATCACACCATCTACCGCTGAAAAATTAACTGTAAAAGTATCTCCGCTGGCTAATGTTACTTCTGAACCATAATCGTAATAACCTATCAATGGGTCTCCTGTAGCGTTATCGTCATAGATATATACATATTGAAATGGACCGACTGCTCCTGAAGCTGTTAATATCAAATCAGCATAGGTAGCTTTTAGCGTTCCTGTCGTTTGTGCTACTGAAGTAATTGTTATCACCCTAGTAGATAGGTTTGTATAACTGACCTGTGTTAAATCGGCTAGCTCATCCCAGGTTGATGTATGAGCTGTGTTGGTTAAAGCAATAGTAGGAGTACCATTAAGGTTAACTGCCTGTAGTGCTAACTTTTCTACGAAACTGTATATCTTTGTTAATGCAACTGCCATTATCGGTTAGACTCTATGTTTGGGACAAATCGTCTTTCAACGTCTTTCTCCCTTGAACCATAGCGGTCGTTAATTTTTTTAATGCTATCTTGTAAATCTCTATATAGTCTGTCTGCCTGTGTTAGTCCGTGATCTCGGCAGAACTCATAAGCTGGCTTTAAGTATAAGTAGTCTTGGCACAATCCATCTATCCCTGCTACCTTTGTAGTGTCTGTGCTTAAAAAGTATGAAGCCTGTCTTGAAATAAATACTTTCAATCCTGCTGTTAATGTTACTGAACCTGTGGCTGGCACTGGGTCTAGGAATATACCATTACCGGTCTTATCATACCTGTTAGGCAAACCTGTTGAATCCTGACCGTCTATAAAGCTCTCAACGTCTGTGTCTGCCTGTTGGTCTACTGGGCTTATCGTATGATAAACTCCGGTAGAATCTAAAACCATAACTCTCTCTATATCTAGTATTAGGTTTGACTGCTCGTCATAGGTGAAGTGATAATCTCTTTGGCCAGACACCAAGTCCATTGTTATAAATGGCTCTTTGGTATGGTTAAAATCATCGACATTCCAGCCCCTACTCTTTAAGGCTATTGAATAAACATCATCTATTGCCAAATTAACATCAACAGTCTTCTGTGCCGTTGTGTATTTGTCTGATGTTGTTCCGCAAGACCTGTCTATTTTGTCAAAAATTTGTGTTGCTGTTAAGCTCATTGTGTTACTGCCGATTTCATTTTATTAAATTCTATGTCTCTTTGCTCTGGCGACATTCCAAAGCAATTATAAGTTTTGAGGTAAAGCATCCAATATCTATCCTCTATCGATGGCCTTATCTCGTCTTTGTTTAACTTTCTGGCTATTAACTGTATTCTATTTAATAGTTTTCTATTGAAGAACAATACTAGCAATACTGCCCTATATATATTTTTAAACTTAACCTTGTCATTGGCAGTTCCCCTTTCTATGGCTATATCAAATATCCTCTTTAGCTCTTTGCGCCATCTTTCCTCAAAGTCTACTATATCTAGCTCGGAAACTATGTCTTGGAATATGTATCTCCAAGCACAGTCATATTCTAGTATCAAAGAAATAGCGTCTATAAAGCCTTTCTCTATCTCCCCTTTTAATAATCTTCTAACTTCTTTTATGGGTTGCGACCAATTCTCCTCTTTAAGCAACACATTATTCATATCAAACACATAATCAAACCATTCTGCTAACTCCTTTCTCTTGAGCCATATAAACAAAACGGCAGTTATTCTGCCGAAAAAACCTTTTGAAAGTGCTACTGGTAATAATCTCTTGTATGTAGCCGTCAAAATCATTGATTGTGCTATTGGGTACGACCTTATAGGGTGCTTGTGGTCTGTAACATAAGTCCTGACTGTCCCGTTTGGCGCTAACTCAATCTTTTCAACCTCTATTGTGTCTTCGTGCTTATCGTGGACACTCCTGTCTAACATTCTCTTATAGTTAGACTCACCTTTCATCTTAGCTACAACTTCCATTGCTTTACGAAACTCTATCTGTTGCTTTAATGTTTGGTAGTAATCGCTGAATATCATATCTGGGTGTCTTTAAATTGTACTTTTACTATCTGAATCTGACCTTGTGTGAAATCTCTATTGTACTTTCTGGTTAGTTTCTTGTATTCCTCTAAGAACTCTGCGTCTATTTCAGCATCAGTTTTTTCTTCTATTAGCGGTGCTATTTCTTCTTTATAATTTAGTTCCTCCATAGGTGCAATCTATATTTTTAATAGTTTCGTCTGTAACATTCCTGCAAAATGTCCATTCGTTAGGACAAACCTCTATCTCACACATAAACGGAAACTGGTTTCTCAATGGTAGTTCGTACTTAACGTATTGTGGGTTCTCGTATGTCTTGCTGTGCCAATATGGTACATAGAATCCTAGAAAAATTGCAAATATCAATACTGCAACTATTACCAAAAACTCCGCTGTTTTTAAATTGTCAATGAAGTCGTCTACTTTGTCTTGTATGCTCATATTATTCAATCCGTGTAGTAGTCCCCAAACTCGGAAGTAAAAGGGACTACGACACGAACTCCGAGTTTAATTATTTTAAGATAAGGTCAATGATGTCCATTCTGCTGGTTCTGATGAACCAAACCAAATTGTTGGTGTTCCTGTTGAATTACCAATATACATTGATCCTGTGCCTACGTCAGTACCAGGAGTTCCTACTTCTATAAGAATTGAAGCATTGTCTGTGGAAGTACCACTCATAATTACTACATCTCCTGGAAGTCGCAACCTTGATACTGATGGGTCTAACCCATTGCTAATTGCCATATTATAGTGAATTTAGTTTTTTATTAAATCCAGCTTCTTTACGGGCAAACTTTTCAGGGTTTTGTTCCTTATAGTCTTCCATAAATTTTCTGAATACCTTTCTAGCATCTGACTCCTCAACAGCGACTTCTGTCTTGGTTTCAGGTGCTACTGCCTTCACTGTTTTTGTTGTTTTTCTTGGCATAATTTTATATGACCTCTATGGGTCTGTTACAGAGGCAGGAACTCGGCAGGAGATTCCCACCCCATTAGCAGACCCATAAAGAGTCCGCTAATACTATGCTGTTACAGTGATATCAATAACCATTGCGGCCATTTGAGTCCATAGTTTGAACCCGAATGTTCCCCACACGACTATTTCTAATCCTGTTCTGCCCGATACTTTCTTCTCATCGTATTGTACACCTCTTGGAGCTGCATAAGTTGCTGCTCTCTTGATGCCGGCAACTCTGTGTCCACTGTTGGTTACAGAAGTTGTTCCAATAGTGTCATCGGCGAATGTGCCATCAATTACGACATAGATGTCAATTCCTGCTTGATTCTTAACAAATCCGTTGTTAAGTGCTGCATCTGCGAATGAGAAGCCATTTGTCATCTGAGCTTCTACGATACCAGATAAGTCTCCTGCTTCTACAACCAAGAACATACCATCATAGATATTTGAGTAACCTGCCCATTTTGTAAGCAAGTTAGATAATATCTTGTTCCAGTTAGAAGCTGTTGTAAAGCCACCAGATAGTGTTGAGTATGTGCCTGAACCTGCTTCGCAAAGCAAGTTTACTATTGCATAGTCAATCTTTTGTGAAACTGAGTATGATAGTCTGTCTGACCTCTCGGCAAACATATTAAAGTTGGAGATAATTCTCTCAAAGTCGTAAATGTGTTCGCCATATTTTACTTCCATATCTACTGTTAGAGCATCATTCGTTGTTGTGAATGCTGTTACAGCGTATGTTCCCGTCAATCCTGTGATAGAAACTGATGGGGTAGAACCGTATGGGTTCTGAATCGTGTATGTATCTGACCTGTCAACCGCACAAATCTTTTCAGCAATAAGGGAGGCTTTTAAAATCTCCTGCATATTGGCTGACATATACTTGTTTCTGGCTGTGAAGGTAGATAACGTATTCTTTGGATCTGCCATATTTGTTAGTTTTAATTAGTATCCCTGCCAATTATAACTAACATCCTGCCCTGTTAATTATCGTTGCTGTGATGCTCTCTCGGCTTTCCTTGCTTCTATTCTAGCTCTGGCGACTTCTGCCATACCTTTATCGGTAGTTGGCAAATCACCCTCTTTGGCTTTTTCAAGCAATTCGTCTCCGTTTGGCTTTACTGTGCCACGCCTTCCACCGCTTGTAGCGGCTGCTTCGGCTGTCCTGCGTATTTCCTCTTTGGTTCTAAGTATAGCTTTTACTTCTTCCATTTTTAGTGCGGTAGTTATATCAATCCCGTGTGAACGGGCGTATAATCTTACCTCATTAGTGTCCTCCTCTGGGACATTTGCTTTTAATAATGAGTGAAGTTCTGTTAAGGTTATATCTGAATCCTTAACTGGCCTTACTTCTTGAACCTTTGGCTCTGGTTTTACCCATTTGCCTGTGGCTGGGTCTCGTTTGAAACCCTTTGCCTTACGCAGTTGCTCATAAAGCTCCTGATTCTGTTTCCTAAGAGCTTCTACATCTTCTTCCGGTGCATCTTGTGGTTCAACCTCTATGGGGTCGGCCGGCAATCCAACCTCATTTGGTTCAGCTTCGGTGCTGATGTCCTCTTGGTTTGTGGAGTCCAAGTCCTCAAATTGTTCATCCATAATTTTTGATGAGAGTAGGGATAATCTCTCAAAGTCCTTTTGGTGAGACGGTTACTCAATTTAATTTTATTTGCTACTATTTTTTCTCTTCATATCATCCATCTCGTCTTGTGTTAACTCTCTCTCATTGGCTTTTAAGTCTAATAAGAGTAATTGTTGTTCTACTTGCTCTAACACTTGGTTTCTAGCGAATATATTTAAGTATATCACAAGGTCTGGTTTTAGCATTTTAACTGAGGAGGTGCTATTATCATTATCCTCAGTTAAGATAGACAACTCTTTAAACTTAAGCTTTGGTTCTACTAGGTGTCCAGAACATTTTTCTGGTGTTGATGTGAATTTACCACTCTCTAATATCTCTAACTGTTGATTCATATAAGCTCTAAACATCTCCATAGCCTTTATGTGTGAGACTGCACTCTCTGGCATTAACTGGTTAATCGGTATAACTGTGAACTGGTCTACCTGCTTAGTCAGTGCTGAAAATGGTAAATCTGCTTCTATTTCTGGCAATAATCTGCGTCTTAGAACCTTCAACAAGGGTTTATTCTTACGGTTAATCTCTAGGTTAGATAGGTCTACTGCGTTTAGTGGTAATTGATAAAAGAACTTCCTCAATGATTTTAATAGTTCTTCATTATCTCTAAACGTATTCTTAATCAACTCATCTTCCTCTTTGGTAAACCTATTTAGTCTTTTTTCTTTTTCTTCTGCCATATTATTATGGGGCAGTTTCTTGACTGCCGATACTTACTGGTGCAACTGCCGACCCTTGTTGTCCTGCCATTTGAGGAACAGTTGCTTGCGCTGTTTGCGCTTCTTGTATCTCCATTGGGCTTACTCTACCTGTTTCTGTCAAAATCTTATTGAATACCAATCTTACATTCGGATCTTGCAATATCATTGGGTTTGTGGCCAATACTGTGAATACTGAGTTTAATGTGTCAAAGGTAGCCTGTTTGTCTGTGTTCTCGTTTGTTATCTCATATCTGGCTTCACCCTCAAAATCCTTTAAATACTCCTTCCAAGTCTTAGTTTCAATGTCTGATGGTTTAAAGTACCTCTGCTCTCCGTCTAAACCTTGTTTCACTTGTTGTTGTTCTAACCCCATATCTGGAATTTCGTCTGTCTCTCCCAGTGCTAGCTTAACTGCCTTTCTGTTGTAGCTCTCTATGGCTTTGTTGGCGACAAACCTCTTGTCTATCTTGCTTATGCCATAAGCGTCCAAGGTAGCTGAAATCTCCTCTGTGGTGTCCATCTTAGTCATTAAGTATGGTGTAATCCAATTCCTCATCATTTGCTCTAGGGCTAGTCCTTTGTTCTCTACCATCATATCAAAGTTAGAATGAGCTTCTTGTTGTATAATAGCCGCCTGCCTGAAAGCTGTGCCTGATGGCATATTATTGCCACCCATAATATCTGGCGTTGAGGCTTGCTCTTGAGCTATGTCCTTCCACATCTGCCCGAAGTTCTGTAATGCTGTAATATCGTTAGCTTGGCTATTGATATGGGTGATTGGCTTATTCTCTGCTGTAATCAATATCTGACCCTGTTCTATCTTCTTCAATACGTTCTGGTTAACAAAACTAGGGTCTGCTGTTTGGAATATAATCTTGCTTGAAAGGTCTAGCTGGTCTTTGATGGCCTTAATGGTGTGGTTATTCATCCACTGGGCTTCTGAGGCTGTCTGTACTGCACCTAAGGACAATGTCTTACCTTCCTCTTTAATTAAGTGGGTAATCATATATGGGTTCTCCTCTCTACCTGATACTAAGGTAAAGTCCTCATACTCACCTTTCTTATCTCCTGAAATGTAAGAAACAGCGTGCATTTGTTGCACATATGTCTTTTCATCCCTCTCGTTCCCTGTTAAGTAAGATAATGGTAATTCTCCGTGTACCTCGTAAACTCTTACATAGTTATCGTTGTTGTCTTTGGTTTGCTTGCCAGTGGTCTGTCTTGACCTTACAGCGTCTATTAGAGATTCTACTTGGTCTTGATCGTAAGCCTTGTTCTTTCTTAGTTGCGCAGGGGTTAGCTCTAATACCTCAATAACAGGGTTATCGTCAAAGCTAACTGCGTCAACTATAAGTCTGTTCCAACTAACAACTGAAGGTATTAGTCTGCCTTTTTGTTTGACAAACTTAACTACTGCTGAGCCATAGCCTGCTAACATCAAACCCCAATCATTCAAGAACTGTCCGAAGTTCTCTTTATCCATCCACTTTTGTAGATGTATTGTGGCTATGTAGTTAGCCATCTCGTCTTTGGACTTGTCTGACTTAAAGCGTATATGCTTTCTGTCTAAGTCAGTGGCTCTGTTCCAGATATTCCTTATAGCTATAACTATGTTGAAAAACGGCTTTTCTCTACCCAATGAGTCTTCGTTCCCTGTAAGATGCTTAGAGTTTAAGTAAGCGTCTATGGTATTTAAAATCTCATACAAAGAGTAGCTTACATACTCTGATATGGTTGTAGTGCCATTGATAAAGTCGTTCTCAAGGTTTCTGACCAATCCTCCGACTGACTCTTGTGTCTTTTGCATTTATTTACTGCCGAATTATGCCGCTTCTAATGTGAAAAAAGTAACGTCTATTGTACCTGAACACCAGCAATAAATGCCCGGTGTAGCGTGTAAGTTGCCTAAGTTGTGATACCCAATCGCCGGAGTTATTACTCCTGCTATTGCCTTGCCGTCTCCTGAATCTGCATAAGACGAACCATCGCCTTGCAACAACTTAACTGTGCCTGATGATGTTGAGTTAACATACATTCCGGCCAATACCCCTTCTCCACCGAGAATTGCTCCAGATGAAGTAAGATTTACGAATTTAGTATTCATTGTCTATACTGCCGAGTTAATTAAAATATGCTAATAATAATTCCTCTTTGTTTATATTGTTTAATGCCTGCCACTTTTCATTGCCTGTCTCCCTTGTTTCTGGGTTGCAACGCTTCTTATGTCTCCAAAACACCTTACTATTGCAACAACTGTGGTTCTTCCCTGTCCAAGTAGTATCATATCTAGCGCCTGATAATCCTTGTAATAATGCTTTGCGATACTCGTTTGGTTTGCCTGATTTTAGATATAGGTAGTTGTTTGACCTTAACCCCTCTACCAACTGCTGCCGAATATACATAATAATAAAATCACTAATATAATAAATGGTGATACTGACAATAATCTTATTAAATAATCTTTAACGATTGGATTCATTTAAGTCTTTTATTGTTTTTTCTAAATACTCTATAATGCTTTGCTTAGCTTCAATGGGTTTCTCTACATAGCCTGTTAATAAGGTTGGTAGTGTTGTGCTTCCCCACATAACTAAGTTGTGGAATATTGTCCAATCCCTCTCCTTGTCTGTTAGCTTGTTTAATGGGACAATTTCCTCTATCTCGTTATCTACAACCCTAAAATACCTTTTACTTCCCTTGTCGTTGTAGAAGAACGCAGCCCACATCTTAACTAACGTATCGTCCTCGTATCTAATCTTGTAATCCTTAACTCCCTCTAAGGGTATGTTATATGTGTCTGCTACCTTTTGTTTAGTGCTCATCTGTTTGAGTCGTCTATGTCTTTGAATTGGTTAATCTCTGGTTGCTTTATATACATTGATACGACATATCTTAGTGCATCAAGGGCGTGGTCATTAGCTTTAATAGGTTTTTCCTTCTTGTTTACCTCGCCGTCTTTATCGTCATAGCTATACATCTCAAACTCTGCTATTAGATTAACGCATTGCTTGTTTATCATCAATCTCCTGCTTATAAGCAACTCTTTAATCTTCTTGATCCCTGCTTCAACACTGTCTTTGCCCTTAATAACCTCTCTTATGTTTACATTCTTACGCTTTAACTCCTCTACAGCCTGTGGTGATTCAGGGTCTGGGTATGCTTCGTCAAACCCCATACCTGCTACATATTCGGCTATCTGTATGTCTGTGCGTTCTTTCTTGTACCATTCACCCTCAACCCAGAACTTGTCTCCATTAGTCCTTATGTCCAGCACTGCCGCTGGGTTAACAAACCCAAAGTCTATGCCTGCTATCTTCTTTAACTCTATGTTGGGTAATTCTTCGTATAAGTGGCTCTCTCGGCTAAACTCCTTATAAACTAATCCTTGTGTCTTTTGGAAGCTGGCCATTACCTCTTGCTGAAACTCCTCTTGAGACATTGTAGCCTTCATTGTGTCTATCTCCTCTACTGGTAAGAAAGGGTTGTCATAGCTTGTAAAGTGAAAAGCCTTGTAGTCTTTGTCCTTTAGCTCTTGGTTGCATAAGTCGTAGAAGTGGTTAAACCCTTTTGGCGTTGATATAAACAGGGTTTCTCCCTTTGTGTCTATAAGCGTTGGTCTTAATACCTCTTGCCAGTTAGACCAAAAGTTCTTCATTGAAGCTATCTCATCTAACACTAAGAAGTCAAAGTGCTGTCCTCTTGCTGTTTCTACTGATTCCCACCCTCTAAGTTGTATTATACTCTCTCCTCCCTTCTGTGTCTGTGTTCGTATCTCTAACCTGCTTTCATTTGCTTGTATTGTGGCCGGTGCTAACTCTTTCTTTAATAACTCCCAGCATATATCTCGTGCTTGTTGGTATGTTGTGGCAAAGTATGCGATCCTGCTTGGCTTAGCTATTGCCTTACCTTTCATTTCCTCTACTGCTAAGAATGTCTTGCCGAATCTTCTACCTGCTCTAACTACTCTGAATCGGTGTCTGTCCTTTGCTATCGTTGATTGTGCTGGTGTCGCTGATTCCATTTTTAGTTGCTATCTCGTTAATGACTTTAATTGATAATGGATTATCTGGGTCTGCTCCCATTGAGTTCTTAGTAGCGTGTAGCTTATCTAAATACTTCTGAACTCTACTCTGTGCTATCTGTAATTTCTTTTCATCTAATGGGTTTATTTCTTCTTGCTCTTGTATCCTTTCAATTATCTCTAAGTCTTTATCTACTACTTTGCGCATTCTTTCTAACTGCATTCTGTCTAACTCATAAATGGCGGCCTTTGCTATTCCACCCATACTCGCCCACTCTTTATCTTTTGCTCCGTTTTGTCCAAAAGGCATACTATTGACTAATTAAATCTTTTGTAATATTGCGTATAACAGATAAATGATTATCACTCCGCCTACTAGCTTGCTAATTTGTATGTATGTTTCAAGTCCTTTATCCATAAAATAAAAACCAGCTATTTGGCTGGCTTCTCTGATTTATTTAAAACAACTTCTTTTGATTTTCTGTTGCCATTTTTTTTATATTGTAAAAATATCCAATACTCGTCTAACCTTTCTTGTGTTAATGGTTCTCTAACAAAACCTTTGAACTTTTTGTTTTCAGGAATGTTCAACTTTATAATTTGAGTATCGTCTGGGATATTTATTTCTACAAGTTTTCTTGTTTCACCTTTATTTTTCTTTTTCATTCCTTTTCACTTGTTTTAATTCTACTTTTTCATTCTCAAAAACCTTTATTGTAATTATAGCTGAACTTCCAACTGAAACATATCCTACAATATTAAAATTGTATTCCGCTTGCAGTTTGGCTTTCGTAAAACCATTAAGCCATTTATCTATTTCTTTGGGATCTGTAAAAGATTTTGAATAGTATTTAAACATTTTTGATTTTTTTAATTATCGGATTTCCTTTCATTCTAACTACCCAATGATGTAATCCCCTATATCCTAAATTATCTTTTGTCATTTTTAATCATCCTTGTGTTACGGCCAACTTGTAAGAAAGCCGCAACACGAGAATTACAAGTTAGTATTATGCTTAAATAATTTTATATTATTTTTTCTGTTTTGTCAAATAGGCTATTTACTCACAGTTTATCATAGACAGCCTTCAATCTTTCAATATGAGCCTTGTACCAACCCACTGTTACAAATGAACTGTGCTTCTCTCTGGCCTTAGCTAATAACTCATTATACCATTTCTGCCCCCGGGCTTCAATAATAACACTCTCTACTAACTTAGCGTCTTTAAAATGTAATAGGCTATGGCAGTGCATACACATTCCTACCCCGTTGTCTAGGTCATATCTAAGTTGTCCGCAACTACCCTTGAAAAAGAAGTGATGTATTTGGCTTGTGGGGTTGTGGCACACCTCACACAAAGGATGAAGAATCATCCCTACTTTATACCAAGTTGTGTCCCCTATGCTTCTTAATTTCTTTTTGCTGTATGCCTTCATACATTTTAATTTAATTATAACTCTGTGAATTTGCTAGTAACTCCCAACTTATTTCCTATTGCGTTTAGTTGGTCTATTAGCTCTTTGTTGAATGGCGCAATATGCTCCTGCTTAGCTCCATACATATTCTGTGCCTTGTATACTTCAGTCTTAATTGCGATCTTGCCTATTACCCACCTCATAGCCATCTTCGCATAGTTCTTAAATATAGTGAATATAACTATAGCCCAAAATGGAACGCCGAACCTTTCAAAGAACAAAGCATACAAAGCAGATTCTGTAATCCACACACCAACCGGCACATACTGCACAAACTGCTGCGTCCAATACCCGCCTATTCCTTGCAGAGTAATAAAGTCTGTGTATCTATAAGAAAATGATTTTAATTTATCTTTAAAACTACTTTTGTCCATACCTTTTTAGTTAATTATATTTCCCCTTTTTATGTTTTTTGGGGGTTAACTATTATAGACCGTTCCAACTGATATTTTTTTAATTATTCTATCCGAAAATTCTAATGTCATTTCAAGTATTTCTTCTGATAATCCCATTGCCTCTGCAACTGGTCTAAATGGTTTAATTGCCTCCAATATTTTCTCTGTAAGTTTATAATTCTCTTTTTCCATAATCTATTTATATTTACTAATAATTAACTATAATAATATATCTTGTCTTAATCGTTGGTTCGCTATGTCGCAATACTTCTGTGATATTTCTATGCCTATGAAGTTGCGTTTTAGTTGCTTACAGGCTACTGCGGTTGTGCCAGAGCCGAGAAAGGGGTCTAAAATGGTTTGTCCTTCTAAGGAATAATTAGCCACGCACCATTTCATTAGTTTTTCGGGTTTCTGTGTTGGATGTAGCTTTATTTGATTAGCCGAGTATTCTTTGAATATCCTTGTGCGTTTGCCTTCTTTTACCCAAGCCATCTCGCATTCTGAAAATGACATATTTGGGTTTAGTTTATCCCATATAAGCCAATGGACTGATGGTTCTAAATACTCTGTAAAGTAATTCCCCCCCCAGATGATTTGATTTTTACTTACACGCATTATTTCGTCAAAGAACTTTTTATCTGGTATAAAATTGTCCCATTCTTCAACCGATTTATCCCATTGGTGTCTGCCACTGCCCATAGTCATTTTATCTGCACCTATCCCATACGGAGGGTCTGTCAGCACAAGGTCAATACTCTTATCGGGGATTTGTTTCATTACCTCTAAACAATCTCCACAATAGATTTTATTTAGTTCAAGCATATTTACTAATAATTTTTATTGCCTCGGAAAGAGCTTGGTTGAAACCTTCACAATACCAGTTATATTCTCCTATCATATGTGGATTTTTTTGTGAATGTGGATTTAACCCCTCACATTCCCCCTTAATTTTCTCTACAAGCTGGGTGGTGGAGTGGGAGAGGGTTTGACGGATAAAGTCTTTTACATCTACACGCCACTTTGAAATATCTTCCTGCTCATAATATTCTGGTTCTTTTAGCATTAATTTATCAAATCTCTCTTCCCAACATTCAGGTAACTCTACTTTAGGGGAGTGGCAGGGACATTTACAAACACCGAATACACAACCAGCACAGAATGTTTTACATAGACATTTCTCTATATTTTCTTTGTTCATAGTATTTATACCTTAAAAATAATTCTTGCTAAATTAAAACCCAAGAATAACCCTGTAATAACCCCCCAAATAAATCCTACCCTATAAAGATAATTATGTGATGCGTCCATAGTATTTTAGTTAGTGAGTAAATTTAAACTGCTCCTCTGGCGACATTGCGTTAAACTTAGCAAATGCGTCAGATACCTTCTTCTTCTTGCCCTTAAGTCTAGGTGTATGTCCTATCTCTAACTCATTGCCTATAAGAATCATAGGCTCATCTGGGCGCAGGAACACCTTTTCCATTGTCCTAGACCCCTTCACCCACTCGTCTGCCCAATATATTCCAGATCCCTGTGGTATTGTTATTCTAAGCGGCAGTTTGGCTCTCTTAGCGTCTTTAATGTACTTGTCCCACAGATAGACATAAGTACCATACATTGGCTTAGCAATATTGACTTCTAAATACTTCATAATAGTTCTGGGTTTTCGTAAATATTGCCGATAATAGTCAAACTGTTTTGCAACCTTTTCCCGTTGGCTTTATACCCATTACCATCATCGTCAAAAAAACTCCACAAATTGAAACCCATTCCCTCAAAAGCATCAACTTCTTGTATCCCATATTGAACTATTATTTTTGCACTGCAAAACTCAATAATATCCCCCTCATATATCTCCTTTCCGTTTTTGTCTTTTAAGCCAGTAAATTGCATCCAAACCCAATCTTCACTAGGAATTTTCCCTGTTTTCCTTGATGCTTTGTGCATTTGGTCAATCGTCATTACCGCAGACATTTTCTCCCCGATAGGACTCCACGCTCTAAATTTTATTTCTCTGTTCATAGTTTTTATAACTCATTTCCTCTAAGCTAGGGAATTGCGGAAGTTCTATCCTCATATCTGTAAATGTAGCCCTCATAACATCGCATATAGCGTCAATTTCTGATTTCTTTAAAAGCTCAGTTGTAGACTTGTGTCCGAACATTGATAGCATTATAGGCCGGAACACCAACTCTAGTATGCTTTCCTTTGTTGGTATAATCGGCGCTACCAATATCTTTCTCATATCTAAGCCTTGCTCTCTAAGAACTTCCGCACATTGCCCTAACCATAAGAACAATGATTTTTGTTGTTGCCTAGTAAGCACTTCCTCCATATTCTTCTGGTGGGTTGTTAGCTTCGTCTGTCACGCTGTCTTCTCTGGCGGCACGCCTTACGTCTTCTTCCTTCTCGTCCCAAGCTCCGGTAATAAATTCAGACTTACTCCAACCCCCACTATATGATTTCTTATACTTACAATTCTTATCACTGCATTTCCAATCAGGAGCTTTTGGGTTCTTCTTGTTATACTGTCTTACCATAGGTTGACCGCAGTCTGGTACGGGGCATATTTTAATCTTAACCTTGCCAAACCCATCTACTTCTTTTGCTTGTTGGTTCATCATAGATTGAGGTGGTAAATTAGTTTTTTCACAAGGGTATATCTCGTGAAGTCTTTTATTTATTTCGTGCGCTATATCCTCTAACTGTGAGAAGTCAAACTTGCCTCCTTGATGTAGGTTGCAAAGTGATGAGAATATGCTTTGAAATGAGATTCGCTTACTTGTTGATTCGTCTTGGTTGTACATAATTGTTTACCCATTATTCCACTTCTCCGTTTCCTACCCTTTACGAGCAATAGGTTTAACGGGAGAAGCAGAATGATGGGCGTAAAGTTATTAAAATTCTTCTCCTTTTGATGCTTCTTCTAACATATCGTCTGCTCTTGATTGGCCTTCTTCGTAGGCTCTTTGTAGTTTGGCTAATCCTTCTTCAGCTATTCCAAAGGTCAAATAATTACCTTTTAAAAGCTCGTCTCCGTCATCGTTAAATATCTTTATTTCTATTTCCATATTTGCCAAACTATGAATCCTATTACTGCGAAAGTAAGAACTATTGAAAAAATTACAGCACGTCTATAATTTCTTTTAAGATTCTTTGTTTCTGTGTAAGTTGACATAGTTTTTTTATTTTAATTTTACCTGACACCTGATCGGCCTTTAATTTTATTTTCAAGTGCCTTCGTTGTTTTTTATACTTCGCTTCTGCTTTGCGTATTTTCACTTTGCAAATGTCGCACAATAATTTTCTTGTTTTCATATCTTTTAGGTTATACCTTATTTTATCATACCCAGCCCTAGTGTCAAGGGACAAAGTTATCCACAGGGCTATAATAACCTTCTAGCTACTTCTTTTACTACATTTGACACAATTCCATTCCCGCACATTTTATATCTTTGGGTGTCGCTTATTTTTCCTTCTGTGCCTTCAGCAGTCCAATAATCTGGATAGCCCATAAGTCTTTCACACTCGGTGGGGGTTAGGCGGCGGATTCGCATATTTTCGGCAATCATATTCTTTTGGTCGCCATTGCCTACATTAGTTCCTACTGTTGGCATTTCATTCTCGTAGGTATAGGTTTTCAGTTCTCGCTTTCCATCTTTGTAATATGGTCGCTGTCTTACAATTTTAGGCTCTTTGTAATCTCTTGATAATACTGCTGGACTTATGTTTTTGAATCCAAACTCTCTATTGCTTGAGTTTGAGATTTCTCCATTTGCAATAATAGTTTTTTTGTTGCTATCTCCGATAGGAAATACTTTTCGTCTGGGTTGTCCTCCAAGATGTCCGACAATGAACACTCTTTCCCTATTCTGGGGGACTCCGAAATTCTTTGCGTTAAGAACCTGCCATTCAACGAAATACCCCATAGTGGAGAGAATCCTAATGATTGTCGTGAAAGTACGCCCTGAGTCGTGAGATAATAAACCTTTAACATTTTCAAGTATAAAATTTCTGGGTTTTTTGTCGGCAAGAATCCTTGCGATGTCAAAAAAGAGAGTTCCTCTTGCTTCGTCAAAGCCTCGCCTTTTTCCAGCAATACTGAAAGCTTGGCAAGGAAACCCTCCAACCAAGAGGTCAAAGTCTGGGAGTTCTTCAGTTTTAATAGTGGTACAATCTCCATAGTTTTTGTGATTAAAGTGTTTGTTATAGACGCTGATGGCGTATTTATCAATTTCGGAGTAACCAATACAAGATAATCCTTCTGAACCATATCTATTGCATTGCTCAGATTGTCCTGCCTTACTTCCAATCTCGCTGGTTGGCCTGCGTATGTCCTCGTTCTTATTGCGCAACTCTTGTAATTCTTCATAAGCTTGTTGTATTCCGCACTCAAAGCCACCTATTCCGCTGAAAAGAGAGAGGTACTTCATTGGTGTAAGTTGTTAATAATTTTATCTACTCGCTTATGGCACGAGCAACATAATCTCACATAGTCATAAATTCTTTCGTATCTACCAGTAAGATTAGCCCATTCGTATTTTATGTATGGAGATGTTGTTTCGCACATAGAACATTTTTTAGGTTTACCTCTTTGTTTTTCTACCCTATAATGAAACGCTGCATATCCGGCTCTATCTCCTTTCCAACTATCATTTTTACTTCCAAATTGGTTTCTCTTTTTAGCAGCTCTGCATTTTATCCCAGCATTTTTGAAAGCCCTCCAAATAACTTTCTGTGTAGTTCCCAACTCGTGAGCCACTTCTTTTTGTGTCATTCCACTTTTGTATAGCTTTCTTGCATCTCCGATGCCTGAGAATAATGATAAGTATTTCATATTATTTCTTATAAGAGGTTATTTATACTCAATCTCACTTAACTTGCCAGCAAATTCTAACCATTCTCCACCTTCGGCCGGAATAACCCACCACTTGCCACGCTGATCTTGGCGCATTTCTAATTTCCCATAAAAAGGTTTCTTCTTTTTAGAAGAAGATTCTTCTCTTCTCTTATCTATACTAACCTTACCTAACCTAACCTGTGTATCCAATTTGTATACATTATCCTCACAAGCTAATCTATACTCATTTTGATATAAAGTAGGTTTATATCTATCTGCTTGAATATAATTGTTTTCTTTCCAGTGCCTTATCACAATTACCCCGCTTTCAAAGGGTAGGACAAACCCCTTCGTCAAAAGAACTTTTAGGTCATCGTCAGAGGCGTTGACCATTCTTATTATTTTTTTAGGTGGAACAAAACCATCGTCATCGGCATACATACCGAGTTGAAAATATAGTTCCCTACTTGAAACAGGAAGGTCTATAAATTGATCGCTTCCTATTATTTCTTTACTGAACATTCTACGATTTGCCATATAATGTTCGTGATAAAGAAAAGTCCACCCGCCTCGTGAGTAGATGGACTTATCCTTATCCACGAGACTAATTTTATATATTTATCTTAAACGATTTATAAATCCTTGTCAAGCCCTATTCAATTCTTAGTCCTGCCCGCATTAAAAAAATGAGTGTTCCTACTGGCCGAAGCCGAAGTAAAGAAATAAAATTAAAGCGTGGCAGGATTAAAAATTCAATAGCTGGTAGCAGTCCCACTGATGTTGCTCACCATTCGCCCAAAACTCTGACATACAGATTAGTTGATCGTGTGCTGAACTCTTATCTCCCTTGCAGTGGTTATTCCAAGTTGAGTCAATAAACTGTGCTACACCACTTGCTGTGCTGTGTGGATTTTTTGCGTCATATCTAAATGAACTCTCACATTTTAGAGTGGCTAGCATCTTGTTTGCATCAAGTCCGTATTCTAAAGCGAGATAGTTTACAGCCAACTTAATTTCTTCTGGGGTCGGAGTTTCGGATAGAGACTCTAACGGGTTTAAGACAGGCAACGCCTCATCTACATCACTTTTTGTTGTACGAGGAGTCAGCAAGACCACCAAGACTATTGTTGCCACTAACAATACCACTAGAATCTTGCTTATCCTTTCTGTTTTAAATGATACATTCAGTAATTGTATAATTACCTAAAATACATTGCAATAGTGTTTTATCCACTACTTGCCGACTGTCGCTTTTGTGCCAGAATATAACCCAACTGCTGTTAATCCTATAATCAATCCTGTGATTACTGCATCACTCGCTCCTGCAAAAAATGACAGGACAGTAGTGATAACAACTCCTAATACCAAAGCTAACACCGGACACCACCTTGTCGGAAGTCCAGTAGTTTTGGCTACTTGCACCAACCCAATAACTAGGGCGGTGATTACTGCTAATGATATATCTACTCCTAACATATTATTTTTCCACTGAGCTGAACCAGACTACGCACATTGGTATAATGATACTTGCTATCAATAACAATGCTTGTAGAATTAGTACATCTTCAATGGTCATTTAATTGATATAAGTTCGTAGCGTTTATTATTTATTACTGGATTGTTCGCAGTAATCTTCGTGAACTGTCCGCCTTCATCTGCATCCCATAAATAGGCGTTCCCAGCATTATCAACTATCACATTCGCATAGTGAGCGTATGCTAGTTGCCCATCACTTACTCGCCAAACTCTACAATACACCGGTCTGCAAGTGTTTAACTCAAACAACATAGAAACCATTGAGGTAATAAACATTGCCCGCTTATCGCAATCTCTCTTTTCAGCTACCCAATAAAATTCTTTTGTCAAAGGGTTTAAACTCTCTATTATCTTCAACCAGTTATCAAACGAGGTAAAGTAGTACTTGCTGTCTAATTGGCTCACTGGTAGCCCTAATAATGGCTTACAGAACTGCTCAAATGTGCCTTCTGTGCCAGCTAACTCTTTAATAGACTCGTTCATTTGGGTTATTCCTGCACTTATAAGCAGTTGTCCCATTTTTCTTCTGATTGTGTTGATTGCTAATGTGTTGTCCATAGTTTTTATTTTAAAAATGTAGGGAGCTGATAAGGCTCAACTCCCGAAGCCTTACGACAGTCCAAAGCGGATTAGGCTTTGATAGAAGTGGACCACCACCTTTCTACCTTCCTAGATGGGCATTGCGTTGGACTTTGACTGCCTGCGACCTTTCCGAGAGGTCTTTGATTGGTATCCTCTTGGGAAAGTGTTCGCAGTCTGCGAAGTCTCCGTGACAGAAGCACCTCGCCCGCTCACCACGGGTTTGACAGAGCAAGTTGCTACAAGCAACAAGCCCCAAGTCGTGGCGAAGTCCATCACTTATTTCCCGCATAGCAGGACTCCTTCCTTAAAAGAACTATTTAGTGGCTAGGGGCGGAACTCTGTCGCTATCCCCTCGAATAGCTTATTAGTTCTGCCCTAGTCTGTAACAACATTGTGCAAAGTTGCACCCCAAACCACTACTTACTTTATTATCCTCCGTCAGAAAATTCTGTCAAATAGTTATTCACTTTTTATAAACCTCCTTATATGTCCACCAATCTTGGACGTTCTCTTTTTCTCTTTTAAATATCTTATATATTATATAATCTGAAAACTCACAGAACTTATTTGCTATTTCTGGCAAGAACCCAATAAACAATCCTATTAAAAATGCTATTATGTGGTCTACCATCCTTTCCCTAAAATATAATCTTTAAGAACGTATATAAAAAATACAACTACTATACCTACCCCAACCATTTTCCACTTCCAGTTTTTTAGTAATTCTAAATCATTTTTCATTCCATCAACTATTTCTTTATCAGCTTTTTTCTCTAAAGCACAGTCGAGCTTCATTCCCAAATCTTTTATCATTTGTTTTATTTCTTGTATTTCGGTCATGAAATTATTTTGATTTACTTCTAATGCTTTTAATCGCTCTCTAGTTTCGGGTGAAGGAGATATATGGTTCTCGCCTTTTACATTTTTAACCCCAACATCATACCCTCCTTCTCTGGCTCTGTCTAAATCTTCTTTTGTATATAGTTTTTCCATAATTAAAACATTCTAAAAAAGGCCGATGTATTAGCAGTACTACTTGCCTGATAAGTTTTGTCCCATTCATTGTCCGCCTCGTTCATATTGTAGTATTCAAACTTAATCCAAGCGTCAGCTCTTACAACATTTGAAATTCTTGCCTCGTCAATAGAACCATCAAAATAATGATAGTATGAACCAGCAAAAACTAATACTCCGATGTTTGTTCTGTTTTGAGTTAGTGCGTTCATCGCATCAGTATTTGTTACTTTTGAAGCAGAGTTAAGGAAAACTGAACGAGAGTTATTGGCAGTCCAAGTACCTGTTATATATTGCCAAGTGTTTAAAGTTACTGCTGTTGTCTTTGCCGAACCCCCTAAATTAACATTGTCGTGATGTTGTGTCATTGTCTTCAAAACACCCGCTGCGTTCTCGCTATGAAGACTAAAAGCTGTTCCTGCCGTGCTACTTCCTAAAGTTACAAATCTTTGGTTACTATTATAGGCAGCATTTGTATGCTGATAAACCCAAGCGGACATTGTAAATGGGGGAGCAGTTAAAACAGCAGATGTTTTTTCTAAGTATTGTGAAGACCCATTAAAAGTCATTGCTTTGCCTATTTTGCCAGTATCTCCATAAGTTGGAGAACCAGCCGAAGCTAAATTATTAGCGTTAGCGGTGCTGTCATAAACAGTCCCACTTGCCTCACTCATATGCCAAACAGCTTTGTAGTTGCTGTCCCAAACATTCGCTGGGTCAGCACCATCTGCGGTATCTGTGCTTCTCCAATAACAATATATAGTAGTCCCTGCGGTGGCTAAGTCGGACTTCACCCAGAAATTAGCCGTGACATTACTTGACGCTCCACCAGCCCACGACTCTCTTTCATATTTGAGAAGGGTTGTGCCGTCAGATGCGGTAAATCTAATATCAAAACCATCGTTGTTAGCATCTGCCATATTACTGTCATTCGAAAACTGTACTAGGCAGGGGAAACCTGTTTGGTTCGCATCTAAGTAAGTTGTTTGTAGGTCTAACTTATAACGTTTGTCGTAGGAAAGACCGTCAACGGTATATGCCATATTATAATCCTAGTCTTTTTTTAGCTTCGATTTCTATCTCCAAGTCTTTAACCTTTTGTTGAATAGCATTTTCCCTAATTGCATCTTGCTCTGCTTGGATTTCCTCTGGTGTTTTTTCTTCCTGTTCAGGAATACCAGTAATTTTAATGAGTTGCCCCTTCATAACATAGGCATTTTCGGTTTTTAATCCTTCATCTTCTACGTAATAAGTTATCCCCTCTTGGTTAGCCTCTGTGCCGTCTTTATCTAAAATAACCGCCTTGTACCCATTAACATTCCCAATAGTATAATCTTGCACTGGAATAGTCTTCAGTATTATAGGATATTTTGTTTTTATTAAGTTTTCTATATCTATTTTTAACATCGTTTTTGTTTTAATTATAATAATTTTCATCGAACTCTAAGCTGCAGCCACACAACGCCATTTTGACGTTACCGAGTTCCAAACGAACCCTACATCAAGACGGTCTGTGCTAACCGTTGTTGTTGGTAACGCCACAGTACTGGCTTCAAAAGACGTTCCCCAAGTTATAGCTCTTGCAGCAGTACCTGTAATTGCTATCCATAATTTCTGACCTACTGTCGGTGTGCCAGAAAGATTGGTGGTAAATGAGGTTATCGCTTCTGCTTGAGCTGTCAGGCGGTAAATGTCAACGTTATCTGTATTGATTGTTGGGGTTGCTGATGAAGTCGTATTTCCATCTCTTGCAGTTATTCTCTTATTTGTGAGAGTGTTTGTTGAACTTATTGAAGGGATTACTATTCCCTCAACAGCCAATACCCCCGCTGCCGACCTTGAAAGAGTTGTGTCAGAAGTATGTCCTAATTCTATTGTCCCAGCGGTAAGTGCGTTTGAAGTCCCTAAAGATAACGGAACGTTAGAAGTTAAAAGTCCTGTTGAATGGGTTAGCGTAGCATTTCCGTTATTCCAATTTATCACTCCACCATCCGCTAGAAATAAGTCAGACCACATTTTTGTCGCAGAACCCAAGGCAGCTCCATCGGAAGTCCCCAATAATAGAGCGGCATTTATTGCCGTAGTCCCTAAGTTGTTTAATGTTGTTGTCGCCCCACCACCTGCGGCTGCGGCATCTGCGTAGGCTGTGGTTGCTAGTTTAGTTGAGTTATCTGCGGCTGCTTGAGTAGTGGCTGTTGTTCCGTTTGGCAGGGCAGGTGTTCCTGAAAGGTTAGCTGCTGTTCCGTCTATGCTTGTGATACCTGTTAAGACTAAAGCTCCTGAACCTCTATTAAGAGCTACAGAAGTCGTTCCAATATACGTTACGTTATCCAAGTTAGCCACCGTTCCGTCTCTTGCCTGAAGTGTTTGAGTGTAGGCAGTTGCCCCAGCGTTTGCTGAAGCTACAGCAGTAGTTCCTGTTGAAGAGCCTTTAATCGCAAGTTTTGTAGTATCAAAAGTCTTTAGCCCTGTTACTGATTGAACCCCTGCGAGTAGCATATCGGCTGTTGAGTTGGCTGCGTTGTCTCCAGAGTTAGTGCCAGAGGTGTTACCAATAACTATTTTCTCTGCATCAGTTACATAGTTGTCGTCTGCTCCTAAAGCCGCAGCAAAATCCCCAGTCGCAGCATAAGCGGCAGTTCCTAACGCAGAAGTAGACCAGCCTATATCAGTTCCATCTGAGATTAGAACCTTACCTGTTGTGCCAAGAGCTAGGCTTGTCCATTTAGGCGTTACACCTTGTCCTGTAATTATAGAACCCCTTGCAACAGCACCTGCGGTGGTATCACCGTGAGTAGCCGAGAGTAAATCGTGAGCTGTAACAGATTGTAAGGCACTATCAGCCAAAGAACCTTGAGCTGCAGTTGCAAAATATCCTACATCTTGTGCGGCTGCTGTCCCTAAATCACTCGCAAAAGCGACTTGAGATGGCACTCCTGCAGGGTCATACTCTGAAGCCAACATATCACCTGTTCCTACTCCTTTTGCGGTTACGATAGGATATCCCAACGTAGTGTTATCAACAGTTATTCCAGTGCCGGCCTGTATCTCCTTAACTCCTAGAAATCCGTGTTGCACAAACTCTCCACTCTTTTTAACAGAATCTTCAATCTCTTTTAGACCCCTGATCGCAGACTTATCTAGCCTATCTTCGCCGGTAAGTAATTCTAGTGAATCTCTAACTTCTTCGCTTAAAACGGGCAGTTTATCAGTTATCTGGTCAATTGTAGGTATTTTGGGTAATAATGCTTTATACGCCCTATTAGACGCCTCTGAAGCGATTTTAGCGGTATCTATTACCGGTGTTTTTCCATCCTTGCCGTCTTTTCCATCTTTTCCGTCTTTT
>Ga0268284_1000436_pt1 | contig 28759 bp, 34 predicted proteins | sample saktaG_14_FD_190137 | JGI IMG/M metagenome (GOLD analysis project Ga0268284, IMG submission 190137) | Saline water microbial communities from Sakinaw Lake, British Columbia, Canada - sak_2013_06_06_40m | ecosystem: Environmental > Aquatic > Non-marine Saline and Alkaline > Saline ...
AATTAATTTTAAATTAATAAATATTTTTAAAAGAAGAATAAAAAGAAGAAAATGAAATATATAATAACTAAATACGGTCTTAAAAAGATAACAGATAAGAGAATTATAAAAATTGAAAAGGATGTTGAAGATGAATCATTATCATTGAATGATATATGTAAAGAAATTCTAAAAATTAACTTTTTAAAAGATAGAAAGAAAGAGATAAATGATTATTTATAAAACAACTAATTTAATTAATGGTAAAATTTATATAGGGCAAAGTATAAACAATTATAATAGCTATTTAGGATCCGGTGTTTTAATTAAAAGGGCCTTAGAAAAATATGGTAAAGAAAACTTTAAAAAAGAAATACTTTGTGAATGTGATACTACCGTAGAATTAAATAAAAATGAAAAGTTTTGGATTAATTATTATAATTCAACAGATATAAATATAGGTTATAATATAGATTGTGGTGGTAAGAACGGAGCTATTCGTTCAGATTTAACAAGAAAAAAGATTTCTGAATCATCTAAAGGTAAAAAGATGAGTGAAGAATCAAAACAAAAGATGAGTGAATCTCATAAAGGTAAAATACCATGGAATAAAGGTATACCTCAGTCAGAAGAAACTAAGAAAAAATTAAATTTAAAATTTAAAGGTAAGAAAATGAGTAAAGAATTTTGTGAAAAAATTTCAAAATCTTTAATAGGTAATATAAGAACTAAAGGTAAAAAATTATCTGATGAACATAAAAAGAAAATTAGTGAAACTTTAAAAAAGAAAAATAGCCTTAATAAATAAACAGAGTATGAAATATAACTCTAAAAATTGAAATAAATTTAAAAAAAAGGAATAATAATGGATGATATGTTAAACCAAATTATAACAGAGATAAAAAGTCAACCGACAAAAGAACATATGGGAAGTAAAGAATATATTTTAACTAAACAAGTGCCTGACCGTAGCAATGAAGTGGTACTTATAGATGGTATAAATTTAAATAACTATTCTAAAAATCCTTCAGTTCTTTTTAATCATAATCAAGATTTAATAGTAGGTAAAGGTTATGATTTAAGAAAAACAGATGATATATTATACAGTAAGGTAGAGTTTCAAGAAGAAACACAAATTGGGAAAGAAATAAAATCGTTAGTAGATAAAGGTTTTATTAAAGCAATTTCAATCGGATTTATACCATTAAACTATGTTTCAGTTCCTCTAACAAAAGAAATGAAAGAATCTGGTCAATTTTACCCTTATACGAATGATGTATTAATATACACAGATGTTGAGTTGCTTGAATTTAGTTTTGTTAATGTGCCTGCCAATCAAGAGGCAGTAACAAACTTACTTGGTGAAGAATCAGTAATTGTAAAGAATTGGGATTTAGAACCAGTTGAAAAATCAATAGATGATAAACGAATTGTTTATAAATCTTTTGATATTGATACAATCTTGAAAAGTGGTGCAGTTTTAAACAAGACTAATATGAGTAAGATAAAGGATGCTATAACTAATTTACAAGAAGTTTTAAGTTCTGCAGAGCCAGAGGCTAATACAGAACAAAAAGAATTAGTAGAAGAAGTTATAGAGGTGATAGAGATTGAAAATAAATCAATTCGTTTTAATGAAGAAATTAAAAAAGAAATTTTAAATAATATAAAAATAAAGGAATAAAAATGGAAAATGTAGAAAAAATAGAAATGACTAAAGATGAGTTAAACAGCTTAGTTAGTGATGCAGTTAAAACTGCTAAAGATGATATTTTAAAAACAAAAGACTTGTTTAATATAGTTATACCTGAAAAGGTTAATACTACTGAACATAGTGGTTATGTTTTAGGTGCTTATATTTTAGCTAAAACTTATGCTAAAGAATATGGTGTATCTTTACAAGAATCTGCAAAAAGATATGTAGATAAATATAATACACCTGCTGGTGGTATAGTTGTTAAGACTATTAATGAAACTACAGATGCAGATGGTGCTATATGGAATGTACCAGGTGTTAGTTCTTCTTTCGCTGAAATGTTACATGCGGCTTCTGTTATTAGACAATTGCCTATTAAACAATTTAATGCAAGTGAAGATAATATAAACATTTATAGAAATACAACTGGTTGTACCGTTTTTTATGATGATGAATTAAGAACAACAGGTACTTTAAGTACTCCACAATTCGGTAAACATTCATTAGCAATGAAAAATATGACAGCGTTTTATAAGATTTCTAAAATCTTTTTAAACAATGGTGGTGCAGAAGTTGAACGTAGAGTTCAAGAAGAAATCGTTAGAGCATTTGCTGCTAAAGAAGATTATTACTACTTATTTGGAACTGGTTTAAACAGTCAACATAAAGGTATAATTAACTGGATGGCTGGTGGAAATAAAATTGATGCTACAGATACAAACGCTGAAACAGTATTAGCTGATTTAAGTAATGCAGTTCTTAAAGTAGCAAGTGATAAAGCAAGTAATAACGCTAATGATTTTAGATGGTTAATACCTTTGAGAACATTAAACAGTTACAGAGCATTAAGAAATACAACTACAGGCGAAATTAGTTTCCCTGAATTGTTTAATTATGCTAATCCTTCATTGTTAGGATATCCTGTTCAAGTTACTAACAACATACCGTTAGTTATGACAGGTCTTACTTTAACAGGTGGAGCCGATACAGCTGTATTCTTCTTATATTGCCCAGATTTTGAAGTATATGATAGAACTGGTGTTACTTTTGAAGTTAACCCACCTAACAACCAAATTACTCAATATCCAGGTGAGAATTTAATTATGGCTACAAAACGTAATGACGTTGTATTGTTACATGATACAGGTGCTGCTGTTATTTATGGTACAGCAAAATAATTGAAATAACTAATTGAAAATAAATACGGAGGAGAAATATGAAAAACTCTCCTCCAATTTTAAAATAAAAATAAAAGGAATAATATGAGTTTATACGATATTCACAGTGAATTGGATCCAAGATTAGTTGTTATAGGTACAATAGTAGCCGCAACTGATGGTGAATTTGATGTTGATGGGGCATACTACCATGATAATGAAGAAATGTTTGCACCTGTTATAGATTTAATCGGGTTTAATGCAGCTGATTTATGTGTTAGTTATTTAGCTGATTTAGCAGAAGATAAAGAATTGACTGTTAAAATAGATTACGCTACAACAAATAATTTAGCTACAGTTAGTTGGCATAATGCTACTCAAACTACATTGTTAGATACAACTGTTATTGCAACAGGTGATACCGGTGGAAGTATTGAACAAGGAACTTTTAATGCAGGTTTAAATTTAGAAAAATTATCAAGATATATTAAGTTTTATATAACATTCAATTTAACAAATACTTCTACTGATTCTGCAGTTGTTAGTGTTGTTGCTAATTTAGGTGGGCCTGATACAACACCAGTTTAATAATTAAATAAAAGACAAACAATGGTTGATATTTTAGATGAAATAAAAGGGTATTTAGCTATAGACCTTACAGATACAACTAATGACGTATTATTAAATCGTCTAACAGCTTCTGCTCAAAAAGAGGTTGAGAATTATCTTAATTCTCCTTTTGAGTTAGTATCTGTTGTTGCAAGAAAGTTGAATGTTAGAACTACTACTTATATTTACAACGATTTAGGTGTAAAAGTAGGTATATTTACTGGCAATCAAGTTAGGTTCTATTATAATGTACCAGTATCAGTAAGTTCTATTTATTATAGGGCAGATTCAGATGATGATGCCACATTAATAAGTGATGAATACTATGATGAATATTTTGATGGTTATGTATATGTGATAGAGTTTTCTGATTATTATAATTCAGATTATATCTATACAATTAATTTAGCTGTAGGCTGGGAGAATGCCAGTATACCAGAAGATATAATGGATGTTTTAATTGAGATGGTTTCAATTAAATATTTACAATCACCATTAATAGATAAAACATTAGGGTTGAATAGTAAAGCCACATCTTTATCAGGCGGTAATGCCTCTGATAGTTTTAAAGATATGAGAAATGAATGGCGTTCAAGAGTTGACCCTTATAAAATGATTGGGTTATAAATGTTAAATGATTTTTCTAAAATGATAGAATCTTTAATGGACAAATACTTTGTTCAAAAGATGCCTAAATTGTTATATAAATCTATAGCATTGTATATCTCTAAGGCTGGACCAAATAGTTTAAACAATCTAAGTGGTAATTTGTTACGTTCATTTAAAGTGGGTAATAGAGATAACATTTTTGATTATTCTATAAGTGCAGAAGGTCTTAAAATGTCATACGGTAGTAAAGTGTCTTACGCTTTAATACATGAAGAAGGAGGGACAATTCATCCTAAAATAACAGAAAAGAGTAGAAAGTTTTTTTGGGCTAAGTGGTATGAAACAAAACAAGGAAAATATAAAGGCATGGCACTAACTCAGAAAAGTAATTTTGATATTAAGATTAAACCAAAAAGATATTTAACAAATGGTTTAAGATACTTTCAAAATGAATATTTGCCACAATTAGTTAATGAATTTTGGCAAGAATTAAGCAAAAATATAACAGGAGATTAGATGGCAACAAATAAACATAGTTATTTTATAGAACAAATTGAAACTGTTTTAAATACTATAACAGGCTTAAATATTTTAACTAAGTTTGATATGAGTAAATGGACAAGTTATAAATTTCCATATGCATATACATTGTTACAAGTAGATGATTTAGAATATGAATGGGAAGAAGCATATAATTATAACGGTACAATAGACTTTGCCATTTTGTTAGGAACATCAGTTAGTCAAAATGGTGATGTTAGACTTGAAGTAAGTGAACAAATGTTAGAGGTCGAAAAGGCTTTCAAAGGTTTCACTATACCTGATTTAGAAACAGATGACTATACCATAGTTATAAAGGCATCTCGAATAACCAATATGGCAGTTGTGCCATTTTTAGATGAAAGAAAAACTTTATATGAAATAGATGGTCAAATTATATATGAATTAATATGGAATGCCAGCGAGTATCATATTTAAGTTAAAAAAATTATATATAGAGTAGAATTAAAAATAAGGAGAAAGTAAAAATGATTGCTACAAAAGAAGATTTAAAAGAATTTGAAGGTATCGAAATAAATACCCAAATAATATTAAGTATAACTTGTATAGTTAGTGAAAAGGATAAACCTAAGATAACAGAATTTTTAGAACGTGGTATAAAATCACCACATATACAATATGTTTTCATAGAAAGTTATTTAAGTGATAGAGAAGAATTAGTTATATCTCATGTTCAAAATAATTTGAGAGTAGGTAAATATTATCACAAAGAAAATGAATTTAGTTTTTGTAATGCTAAGAATTTTGCTAAACGGTTAGCAACTGGCAAATGGATATTAAATTTAGATGTAGATGAATATGTTGATGTTGAACAATTTGAATATTTATGGTATACCTGTTTAGGTAATTCAGATTTAGTTGATGGTTATTCAATGTTAATAAAATCAAAAGAGAGGAATAATTTTACAAATGAAGTGGAAGAAAAACGATTTAAGGCCGTTAGACTATTTAGAAATACACCTGAAATATGGTACATAGGACATAAACACGCATTTGTTGAGTTTAATATAGATGAAGAAAAGATATTCGGGACTTCAATTGAAATAATCAATGAAGGTCTTATGAATATAACTTATGAGGAACAAATAAGTAAATTAAAATATAATTTAAAACAGATAGCAAGAACTATCTGGGATACAGACAGAGAAGATGTTGTAGAAAAATATTTAGAATTTTTTGATAGAACATTAAGTGGAATAAAAGAATTACAAAATAAAGGTAAAAAATGTTAAAAAATTTTTATGGTATAATTTATTTAACAACCAACTTACTTAACGGTAAGATATATGTGGGTCAAACTACACGTAAAAATCCTAATTATTTAGGATCAGGTACTAATATAGTTGTAGCCATAAATGAATACGGCCCTAAACATTTTAAAAGAGAAATACTTTGTGAGTGTGATTCTTATGAAGAGTTAAACAAAAAGGAAAAGTTTTGGATTGATACACTTATGGCACTTGTTAAATATGGTAATTATAATTTAACTTCAGGTGGAGTTTCAGGTTTTGAAGTGTCTGATGAAACTAAACATAAAATGAGTGATAAGAAAAAAGGTAGAAAACATACTGAAGAAACCAAAAAGAAAATGAAAAAATCTCATAAAAGAGAAAATCTTTCATTAGAAACTCGACAAAAAATAAGTGAATCTAAAAAAAGAGAAAATCTTTCATTAGAAACAAGAAAAAAAAATAGTGAAAATAATAGTAAACCAGTTAATCAATATGATTTAGAAGGTAATTTTATAAGAGAATATAAATCAATTAAAGTTGCTGGAGAAATGAATAATATTTTTCCTCAAAATATTTCATATTGTTGTAAAGGAAACTGTAAATTTCGCGGAGGATATATTTGGAAATATAGTAATTTAATTAATTAAAATAAAAATAAAAATAAAGGAAAATAATATGGGAACATTAATAGGTGGTGGCAATTTATTAGAGATTAGTCCGTTTGATAGTGCGTTTGACATTGCAGCTGCATGGCCAGGAACTTTATCAGCGTTAGATAATCCAATGACTTTTGTTAATATAAAACAAAGTGCTTTAACAGGACATCCTAATACAAAGAATTTAATGGTTGATTTAACACAATATAAATTTGATGCTGAATTTGACCAAATCATGGGACAATATGTAATTAATTACACAGCACCAGGTGAAGAAAAATATGAAGATGGTACACCAGTTGTTGAAAGTGATGCATTATCATATGACGAATGTTTATTAGTTAAATCATATGGTAAGTTGACAACTGCAGGCGCAAGAGTAGTTTGTTTTGTTGCTTTCTTATCAGGTGGAGATGTAACTTATGTAGATGGCGCTTACAATGCACCTAAAACTACATTGACTGCAATAGCTGCACCGTCAGAAATAACAATAGATGCGGCAGATATTGAATCAACTAAAGTTAATACAGCGGCTGAAGTTACAATAGCTTCAGGTAGTTACGGTACAATTACATGGATGTAAATTAAGAAATAGACGGACTATGGGGAGTTTAAAACACTTTCTCCTGTTCTCCCCATACGTCCACTTTTTATAATAACAGGAGAATAACTTTTAAAATAAATAAAAAATAAGGAGAATAAAATGAAAACACTTCCAAAAACATTAAGATTTATAGAACCTAATACTGACAACTTCTTTGAAGTGCCAGTTATTAAAGTATTAAACGGTTTTAAATATAGAGAACTTGTAAAGAATGAAGCAAAATTTGAACAAGTTAAAGATAAAACAAACGGTATTTATACTGCTATAAAATCAGAATCATTCGATAAAACAGCCTACCTCGATAATATAATCAAAAATCTTAAAGAACAAAAATTTACTGAAGAACAAATAACAAGTACAATAAAATTTTATGGAGATTTAGTTGATGGTATCAAATCTGATAAAATTAAAGAAGAAGATTTAAAGGCTATATTTGAATTAGGTCAAACAGATATTTTATCAAATGAAATAGATATTGTTAAAATGTTTATTGATGAAAAACAAATAACTACTGAAGTTCAAGAGAAAATGAATGTTGAAGATTTTTGGATGTATCAAGATACAACCTACATTCAGGAGATGTCCGACTTTTTTCGTTTATTATTACATAACAAAAAGTAACAGGCTTTTATCCATCTTAGATTATCAAATTTGGTCTGAATTAGAAGCCTTAAATAATGAAGAAAATGAAAAATATAACGATAGTCTTTATAAGCTTGAATATGTAATAGAAGAAATAGAAGATGATATGTTCAACTATAAGGTAAAGTGTTTTTATCTCTCGAATGGTAATATAGGAGACTATTTTAGGTTGTTATATGATACTGACATAGTGGATATAGAAGAACTGTACGCCTTGTCATCAGCAACAAGTTTTATAAATAGTAAAAATCACGAATTAAGAACAAAAAATAATATATAGATGGCTGATTTAAAATCAAAACTTACATTAGACACCAGTCAGGCTACAAAAGCGTTAGATGATGTTAAAACAAAATCCGGTCAAGTAGTTAAAAGTTTAGACTGGGCATTACCTCCTATAAAACCTAAAGTAGATACTACTCAGATAAAACAGGCTGATGAAGAGGTTGGAAAATTAGGTAAATCTTTCAAAACAATGTTGGAGTTTGCTGGTGGGCAAGCTTTATTTAATATTGGTAAGAGTTTACTTACTGGATTAACATCTGGTGCTTCTGAATTAGCTGGTGTTCAGTTAATGGCTGAAAAGAAAGTTGCACAGGTTATTAAATCAACAGGTGGGGCTGCAGGAGTATCATTACAAGCTACTAAAGACTTATCAAGCGAATTACAAAGTATGACCAACTTCGGTGATGAAGCCATTTTAACTGGTGAACATATGTTGTTGACTTTTACTAACATTGGTTCAGATGTGTTTCCACAAGCAACAGAAACTATATTAAATATGGCTACTGCTACTGGTACTGATTTAAAAAGTTCTGCAGTTCAATTAGGTAAAGCTTTAAATGACCCTATAAAAGGTATTTCTGCTTTAACAGAAGTAGGTGTAACATTTACTAATGAACAAAAGAAACAAATTAAAGCCATGCAAGAAGCTGGTGATATGGCTGGGGCACAAAAAGTTATATTAGCAGAATTAGGGAAAGAATTTGGGGGATTAGCAGCCGCTGCAGCTGACCCATTTACACAAATTGAAAACTCTTTTAGTGATGTAAAAGAAGGTTTTGGTTTTATAATAAGAGATTTAGTTGGATTATTCTTACCAGCAATTAAAGCAGGTATAGGTATTTTAAATGATATATTTGGTTTTTTGAGAGAAAATTCTACAATAACTATTGTCGCTATAGGACTTGTTACAAGTGCTTTAGGTCTTATGACTTTAGGTTTAATAATACAGAATGCTCAACTAATTAAAAATACAATTATAAGTAAAGCTAAATTTGTAGCTGATGTTGCAGTAACAGGTGCAACTGCTGCATGGACAGCAGCGCAATGGTTATTAAACGCGGCATTTTCTGCTTCTCCTCTCGGTTGGATTATATTAGCAGTAGGGGCTTTAGTAGCAATTGTTGCAGTATGTTACAATAAGTTTGAAGGATTTAGAAAAATTGTTGATGCAGTATGGGAAGCAATTAAAAGTGCTGCTATGTGGATGGGGGATTTACTTGGTATAACTACCGAAGAAACTGAAGCATCTAAAGAAAGTGCAGCTGCAAAAGAAAAACAAATAGCAGCAAATCTAGCATTAGCTGATTCAATACAAAAAATAGCTGATTCAGTACAAGAAGAAAAAGATAGATATGTATTAGCAAAGAAAACTTTAGAAGAAGTTACTAAGACTTATGGAGAAAACTCAAGAGAATATAAGAAAGCATTAAAAGAATATAATGATGCTAACGTTTGGCAACAAGAAAGAGATACTGAAAATGCAGAAAAATCTAAAAAGAATGCTAAAAAACAAACTGAAAGTTTAGATGATTTAGTTAAGAAGTTAGTTAAATTAAAAATTGCTGGTGAAGATGGTAGTGATACATATAAAGCTTTATTTGATAGAGTTGTTAAGTTAACAGAAAAAGAAAATCTTTTAGCAGAAGCTCAAAAATCAGTAAATACTCAACTTGAAATTGCAACTAAATCAATAGATGGTGTATTCAATAAAGGAATTGAAGATGTTATAAATTTCACATCAGTAATTGGTAGTTCAATAAATACTTTCAAACTTTTAGGAATACAATCAATTGAAACTGAGGCTGGATTAACTGAATTTTACAATGTTTTAAAATTAGGTGCACAAGATTTTAAATCTACATCTGGAATAACTGAACTTAAAGATGAATTAGAAGGATTAGAATCAGTTTATTATGAATTATCATTAGCTGAAGAACAATACACAGATAAAGGAAAAGAATTACTTGCTCAAATAGTTGAAAAACGTAAAGAAGTAGATGAATATGGTAAAACTCGTATACAAACCGCACAAGAAAATGCAGATGCAGAAATAGATATTGAGAAGAAAAAGTTAGAAGAAATTTTATCTTATAAAAATGCGTTTTTTGATGCAACTCAAGAAATGTTTGATATATTTGCTTCTGGTGAAGAGGCATCATTTGCTAAAGGACTAAAGAATTTCGGTTTGTTTTTAGTAGATATGGTGAAGAAATATGTATTAGAAAAACAATTAATGTTAGCTTTAGATGCTGCATTGGCTGCTGCCACTTGGAATGTGCCTAAAATTATAACAATTGGTCTTGGAATTGCTGCAGTTCAAGCAATTGCTTCTGGAGCTAATGCTTTATTAAGACAAGAAGGTGGTCCAGTACCAACAGAAGGCGGAATGACTTCACCAGGTATGAAATACTTTAGTATAAACGAAGATGGTAGACCAGAATATATAGTTAATGCTAAATCAACTGCTAAATATAGAGATATAATTGAAATGATTAATGCAGATAAAGACCCTGCTATGATGATATTAAATAAAGTGTTTGGTTTAATGCCTAAACAACAATCAGGCAATAGTAGTAATGAAGTAGTAAATGAGTTGAAAAACTTAGGTATGAAAGTGGAAAGAGTTGAGAGAGCACAAATGAATAGTCATTCAAGAAGTTCTGTTCAAGTTGAAATGTCACCATTAAAAGCAAGTGGAGGAGATTTTTACGCAGAGATGAAATCACAAAAAAGACGTGCTATTAAAGGTTATTAAAAATAAAGGAATAATATGAGTTGGTATTTGAAATTTTCAATGGATGATGATGTAGATTATCATTATCATTATGAAGAACAAGATGTAATAATTCACGCATATGGTTGTCAACCACATCTAATAGATGAAAGTGAAGAACTTAGATATTGGGCTGGTGGGTATCGTAAAGTTAAAAAATGTAGAATAGGTCTAACTATTGTAGTTGCACCTTTTGAAACAAGGGGTACTTTTGATAAATTTCATGGTAATAAAACTTATTGGGACTTTATGAAATTAATTTATACTAATTCTGATATTTATTTATATGAAATAGGTGATAACTTTGAAAGATTAAATCAAGATAACTTACAAGGTGAATTTCAAGATTTTGTTTTGCCTATGGCTGTAGAAATATATGATATAGGAGAATTACAATCAGACTTTGAAAATAATAGAGATAGAACTAATATTACTTTATGTAGTAAAGAATGGTTTGAATTTGATGTACCTGTTTAAAAAATAAAAGAGATATAAATGAGTTTAACAATTACTGCTGGAATAATAACAGAACCTGATTACACACCAGAAAACTATTATACAATAGAAAGAACATTAAAAAATGGTAAAAAGGCTAAAATAACTATGTATCCTCGTGCAATAGCAGGTGAATATACTAAAGAAGTAGCTATTCCTCCTGAATGTATCGTTGTTCCTAAAACTTCTGCTTCTATAGATGACTTACCTATTGGATTAGTTAATAAAAAAAGTATGAAACTAAGTATTGATTTACAATATCTTTTAGATTACTATAACAAATATAAAGATGATATAGATCCTGATGTTGTAACTTATGCTGAAGATGTTTATAAACTATGGTATTACATAATAAATAGTTACATAACTTATTCTTCATTTAGTCTTACATATAATATTTATCTTACTGATTTTACAATATTTAATTCTTGGGTTATAGAAAGTGAACATTTAATAATAAATTGGGATGAAGATGGAAATACTTCTAATTATATAACTGCATATGATTTAGATGGTGTTTATGTTCAAAAGATTGAGTTAGAAAAGAAAATAAATCTAAGTCAATTAACAAATGTGCAAACAATTGAATTAAGTGATTCTGTTCAATGGTGTTTTGAAGTATTAAATAGTTCAACAAATACAATAAAGGCTGATTATTTAAGTACATCTGCAACTAAATTAATAGATATTTGGACTAAAAAGGGTTCTGATGGATATTATACAAATAAATGTGATATTTATGGTAATCATGAAGTTCAATATGATTATGAATGGGCAACTATACAAAACTTTTGGGACAATTATATCTCATGGGCTTATACTATATGGGAACTTTATTGTATGCATGGTAATTGTCTTACTTATAATAACACAGTTAAAGAAAAAAATAAAGAACATCCTTATTATCACCATAATTTTTTTAAACAAGATAATAGTAGAAGTTTACCAACATTAGGTGATGCAATTTGTTGGGAAAGTAATGCTGGAATATATGAGAATACTGGTGATTCACCATTAATAATTACAAGTGTGTATAAAACTATTGATACTACACCAAAGAATTATTGGGAATGGGTACAACATTTCTTAGGTAATTTTAGTGAAATCATTGGTGGGGTTGTAGATGGAGTTTTATCAGGAGGATATAAAAATTCTTTATTTAAAAGAAAAAGAAAAAGTTATAAAAGTAATACATCAGGAACATATTCTACATTTTGGGACTTCTTAGTTGATTGGTGTGAAGCATCTGGTAACTGTATGTTAATTGTTTATTCAAAATATTTAGAAGATGATAAAGTTTTATCTTCTACCCAAATTACTCAATATGAAAATATTAATACAAGATTTTGGCATTTTAAAACAAATATAACTCCAAATGAACATACAAACTTTCAAACAGATATTGAAAAAATGATGAAATCTAATATAACTTTAGATTATTTTGTTTTAAAAAGTTGTAAATCAAGACAAGATGGAATGTCTAATGATTGTTCCGAATTAATTATAAATAGTGAATATACTACAAATAGAAGTGATGTTGAAGAAGAATGGAATATATCTTTGATTCCTTTTTGGACTTCACCTACAGCAACTTGTTGGTGGTTGTCTGGCGATAATAAAAAAACTTATCATTCTGGTAGTCTTGTTTATATAAATAAGTTATGGTATAAAGAAAATGATACAAATTTTATAAAAGTTGCTGATGATGTTGTTTTAAATCAAGATATTCAATATGAAGGATATGATGGTTACTCAAATTTAAGTAATGATATTTATATCTTTAACTGTAAAAATATTCTTATACCACCAAGTATAGGAGATACATATACAGTAAATAGTAATACGTATGAAATATTAGAACTTGATTTAGTTTTTCAATCTAAAGATAGTTCTTATAATGGTCAACTTATAACTTATAGAACTACAGGAGTACTTTTACCAACAGCAACTTATACATCTTTATATAAACAAGGTGGTATTCTTACTTCAACAGGTTCTGGATCTCCGATACCTTTTGATACATGGTTATCAGGAGACCAAATTCATATATCAGATGAAAGTGGTTCAGATAGAGTAGTTGAAATGGAAAAAATAAAATTACTACAAGAATATAGTGGTGGTTATGCAAATATTTTAAATAACTTCATTATGTATAAGTTTTCAAGAGATAAACAATATTTATTAGAATGTGAAATGTATGTTGATGATACTTACTCAAAATATGATTTAACAAATACTGATTTTCATTTAGATGCAGATGACCCTTGGAAAGATAGAATATTTCAATTAATGCCAAATGACGTTGGTTTATTATTAGATTTAGGTACTATGCCAACTAAAATAACATCAAACTACGGAAATTTAAATACAAACTTACAATTAATATCATCTGAATATGATTATGAAACTTGTATGTTAAAATTAACATTTTTTGGATTAGGAATAGATTTAACAATATAAAATAAAGAGTAAATAATGCCAGCAAAAATAACAGAAAAAAGAAGTTCGATAAGACAAAGCCAAATTTTAGAAAAACCTAATGTTAAATCAAATCTTACTGAAGAACAAATAGATTTTTTAGATAGAGATTTAATTACAAAAGGTTGTGGCAATCCTTGTGATAATGAAGTTACAGGAATTAATGGTGATTTATATTTAGATGAAGATACTAAAACACTTTATGGTTACGGTGTTAAACCATCTTGTTGCACTGAAATAGTTGATATTAATTATGATTCAAGTTATTCAAATGTTATTGATTTTACTTTAGACTTGGGTTACAATTACATGCTTGTTAAATCATCTAAATTTTTTACAGAAGATATTAATCCAGAACGAAACCCTAATTATGTTAAATATACTTATGATTTTTCTGGTATTTATGAACATATACCAAGTGGTACTTTTTTTTATATTAAACATAATTCGGTGAATAATTTTTATATGTTATGGTTTGAAATTTCATTACCCTATGAATATAGAATAAATCCAACCTTTACAAGAAGTTTAGGTTCTGGTCCTTTAGAATTAAATCTTGGTAGTTATACTGGTTATATTATAAATGGTATAAGAGATTTAGTTGATGTAAAAACATTCTTAGAAACAAAAACAATTATTAGAGATGAGAGTTATTATATTGATATAAATAACATTAAAGTACCAGTTAAATTGGAATCAATAAGTGATTTAAGTGGTTATTATGAAAGAATTGTAAAACTTATTGGTAAGAATAATTTAGAGTTAGATTTTATACAACCATATATAGCATTCTCTGAATATTTAATTTATCTTAATTTATATGCTGATGATGGTAGTAGTATAAATTTTGTTGTTGATAGTTATAACTATGGTATTTATGAAGATTCTATAGTTTACCCAGTTACTTCAGAATTATATTCTTGTGCTGGTTGTGTTTTTAAAATTTTATCTTATAATGTACTTACTCAAAAATGTAAAGTCCTTATACTTTCAGGCGATCCATCATTATTGCCAAGTGGAGCAGGACCTGGAAACATTCTTACTTTAGAAGGAACTTCTGGTCCAACAACAATGAAATATACTTCTTTTTCTTTAATTGAAGTTGATACACCTGATGATATATTAACTGAAACTGGTGTAGTTGTTCCTTTACAATATAAAGATGATGGTTATATCTATCATTTTGATTGGGATACTCTTACTGACCAATTTAATATTCAATTTTGTTCAGTAGAAGTAGATGTTACTGATTTGTTTGACTACCATGACTATCACGATTATCATAATTATCATTATTTATCTTATTTAGATTATGTAGATAATATTGAAATTCACACTAAAACTGAAGATGGTGATTGGGAGTTTCTTGTTAACTTAGGTGATTATATAACTGCTGATACAGATACTACTGTAACTATACCTTTATCTAATGAAAATTTAACTTGTGGAGAAAATTATACTTATTTTAAAATAGTTTTAACTGAAGATATAGAATTTGATTATAATGAAATAGTTTTTAAAAATTTAACATATGCTTACTTAGATTCAGATTGTTGTTGGGAACCAATTGTAATTGGTAATGACACTCCAACATGGCATAAAAGATTTGATTTAACAACTTACGAAGATTATTGTGGTCCTATAGGATTACCACCTGCATATGTTGACTTTTGTGAATGGTATATACCAGGTGGAACAGATAAAATTGCTGATTCTTCTTTAAGATTACCTTATAATGGTCTTTATCAAGTTCATATTTTTGCATATACAGTAATAGATGAAGTTTCCGAATCAGGCACTTGGTTAAACTATGATGGTCCTGCAACATTACAAATACAAAGTGGTGCAAATGGAACTTATAGAACAATAGATGTTACTCCTTCAATGGCATTAACAGGTCTTACTACGGTAAACCATTTTTACTGTTGGTCAGTTCAAGGTAGTGTTCATGTTGAAATGGATGAGGCAGATATAGCTGATAGATATTTTGTGATTAAACTTTATAACAACAATGGTGATAAAAGGGACTTTGGTGGACAAGATGGTAATGGTTGGAAATCTTATGTTCATGTAGAGTATCTTGGTGAGACGGAAGGCGATTGTATTAGTATAATATAACACTTATTACATTTATATAATAAAAATTAAACCTCGATAAAGGAAAACTATTCCTAACACATTTAAAATACTACTATGAAGAATATAAATAAGTTTATTAGATTTTTACGTATAAGTTGGAGACCAATTATGATTTTTACAACAATAGGAATACTATTTTTGTATTTTGTAGTTGGTTTTTTCTTATCTTTATTTAAAATATTTACACCTGAATTACCAGATGGTTTTTGGACTTTAATTGGTATATTTGCAGGTAGTTATACTGTTGGTAGAAGTGCGGAGAAAATAATATCTACATTTAAAGATATAAAAGAAGAATTTGATGAGAATGATTTAGGATAAAACAAAAATAGAGAAGCCGCCAAGATTCTCTATTTCTGTATTGTATAAATATAAATCAACTAAGGGTTCTTTTTTAAGAGAACCGTATTGATAATCAAAGAACGTGAATACGTATATGTATATAAAATTGATTCTATTATGTTTAAAATAAAAAACTCCCTTACCAATAGCGGTAGATAAGGGAGATAAACAATGAAATTATTTAAAGCGTTTCGTTATGGCGATTAACTAAAAATGTCTTTCAATTAGTATATGAAATTGTTTGTGTGGTGTTTAAAATAAAAAACTCCCTTACCGAAAGATAAGGGAGAAACCAATAAAATTATGAAATATACTAAAGAGTAGCAACGAACAAACTAATTAGTATAAAGTATATATCTTTTTCAGAAAAGTTTTTTAAAAAGTTTTTTAAATTTTATTTTAATTATCGAAAAAATTAATTCTAAAATTATTGAACTATCCATCAACCCCAAATTAACTATAAAACATATTTATTTTATAAAAAGTGACACACAATAATAGTATATAAACATATAAATATATTTTAAGGAGGAGGATTTTAGGAGGGATTTAAAGGTTTTAAAAAGAAATTAAGAAGAAATTAAAAGTAAAGTAACATCCAATCCCACTAATTCAAAGGTCTAAAAGGTTTTTGCATTTGGCGAGGCAAAATAAATTATATAAATTAAAATATATGAAAAGATTAAAAATTTATTCCGATATGCCTAAAATATAAAAGGTCTATCAACCGAAAGAAATTGACAGACCTTTAATGAACCATACATATTATATATCAGGCTTTTAAAAAAAGTTTAAAATTATTTTAAATATTTTCGGGAAAAACATAAAAAACTTTTTTTTAAATGAATATATAATATAAGAAAGAAAAAGATATTAAAAATTAATAATTAATGTAATATGATCCATACAACATATACTCCCATTTCTATATGGCCACTTATAAAACAAAATAGATTGAAATATAATCTATCCGAAGTTGATGCTGAAGCCGCATTAATCCTTTTTTATAAAATATCCATTTTAAATAACGAAAATTTTACCTATAAAGATAAAAATGATAAGGTATATAAAAATATATCCAAAGAATTATTTATTTCTTGGTTAGGTAAATTAAGGTATTTCAAAATTTTATCATTTTTAAAAGATTTACAAATTATAGAATGTATAGAAACTTATAAACCAGGAAGTTATTCTAAAGCTTATAGAATTAATGATATTTACATTAATGGAAATTTAAAACCTAATTTAAAACCAAGAAAAATTAAATTTAAAGTAAATATTAATAGAGAATTAAAACAAAAATCTTATTTAAAAATTAAAAAAACAGAGAAAGTTATGAAATCTAAAGAATTTAAAACAGTTAATAAAAATTTTAAAAATACTCGTGTGTCAGAAAATGTATATGATTTTATTGGTAGTGATTATTATCCTAAAGAATTTTTTGATAATATTCCTTTATTAAATGATTTAATTATAACAAATAAATTTGGTTTAATACCTATTTTAGATGACCAAGGTCGTATGTATCATTCTGCTAATAGAGTTCCTAAATTTTTCAGACAATTTTTTTATGACCAAAGAGAAGGTTTTTTACCTACAATAGAAGTAGATATTTCTTCTTCACATGCATTTTTAGTTACTGAATTAATGAAAAATAAAACAGATGATATTTTATTTTGGAACGATTTAGTGGAAACAGGAATGTTATATGAATATATATCACAACAGATAAATATATCTATAAAAACTGTTAAATCATTAGTTATTAAACATTTATTATATTCAGAAAATATGCCTGATAAAGTTTATACAAAAACTTTTAACAATTTTATTAAAAAGGAATTTCCAACTATATGGAATAATTTAATTTTAATGAAAAAAGAATATGGTAATAAAAAATTAGCAAGAAAAATTATGAAATTAGAAGCAGATTTAATGATTAAAGGTGTTTTGGTTAATTTAGATTGTTGGGCAATACCTATTCATGATGGTATTTTATGTTATGAAAAAGATTGTGAAAAAGTAAAAGATATGATAGTTAAAGTTTATAAAGAAAAATTAAATAGAATTCCTGATATTAAACTAAAGGGATAAAAATGAATGATATTGAAAAAAAGATTAAAAAGAAATTATTTAAAATGGTTAAATTAGTTAAAAAAGAAGAAGAAAAAATAAAAAGACCTAAAAGTAAAAAACTGTTTTAACATGACACCAGAATATTTAGAATTTATAGGTATACCAGAAGAAGATAAAAAAATATTTATTTTTGAAACAGAAAGTAATTTAGAATATATACCACCTGAATTTATTTTAACAACTGAAAAAACCAAAGAAGATTTAAAAAAGGAGATAGAAATTATTAAGTTAAAAAATAAAGAAATTATTAAAAGAAATAAACTATTTTAAAATATTTCCATTATTCCTATAGACTTAATTATTTATGAATAAAGATTAATTGTTTTTCTCAGATTTTTTTCGTATATTAGTATATTAACAATTAATAAAAAATAAAAAACAAAGGAGTAAGATTATGAACAATTTACAAAGAATTATTAACCAAGGCGGAATGAATTATGTTGAAAGTATAGAAGATATACCATCAAATATAATGGGTAAAATAGAAAAAAAGGCAACTCTTAATAAAGATAAATTTGTTTGTTTGGTATATACAAAAAGTATTTTTGGTGGAGTATCATTTATTATTGTATATACAGATAAATTTATGAGATATATGTCATCAAGAATAGACCAAAATAAATTTTCAGATGTAACAGGTATAGAAATATTCGGTAATTCTATAAAAATTTTATCACCGGGTAATAAAACAAGTTTATCATTTAATTTAGCTTCAGATATAAAAAATAAAATGTTTTATCATTTAAATAATTGTTGGGATAATATAAAATAAATAGGAGAAATAATATGAATTTAATATCAGAAGGAATTTCACATGGACCAATTTTTCATATAAGAAAAAATGTTAAGACAGGTAAAGAAAGTAAAAAAGAAATTACAAGAAAAGAAGCAAAAGAATTATTCATAAAATGGTATGAAAATAATAAGTATTAGAAAAAAGCTTTCTTAGTTTAAATGGATAAAATCTCGGCTCTGTAACCCGAAGATTACGGATCGTACCCGTAAGAAAGCTCAAATTATTTTATAAACCACCATAATTTTTCAAATAAAAAAGAATATATAATATAAGATAATAAAAATAAAAAAGGAGAAAATAATGTTTAAATGGAAAAAAATAGGTCAAATTTTTGACCCTACAAAATTTAATGATGGTATAGATAGACCTTGGATGAAAACTCATTCACAATGTCCAAATGTAATAATTTTTGATGATTTTATTAGAGTGTTTTTTTCTTGTCGACCTGAGCCTGATGAAAATAATCAATATGTTAGTTATACTACATTTTTAGATTTAGATAAAAATGATTTAACTAAAATTATAAAAGTATCAAAATCACCCATTTTAGAACTTGGAGAATTAGGAACTTTTGATGAATTTGGAGTATATCCTACTTGTGTTATAAATAAAGATGCTAAATTATTTTTATATTATGCTGGTTGGACAAGATTAGTTTCAACATTTTCAAATGTGGCAATAGGTTTAGCAATAAGTAATAATGATGGAGTTTCTTTTGAAAGAATAGGTAAAGGTCCTATAATGACCAGAACAGTCAAAGAACCATTTGTTATTAGTGGACCAAAAGTGAGAAAAATTAATAATTTATGGTATATGTACTATTTAGCTGGTGAAAAATGGGTACTAAATGATAAAAATAAAGCAGAAGTTATTTATAAAATTAGATTAGCAACATCTAACGATGGATTAAATTGGAATAGAAGTGGAGAAAATATTATAAATTTTGTTTTAGATGATAATGAATGTCAAGCAGGTCCAGATGTTTTTTATTATGAAGGAAAATATCATATGTATTTTAGTTATAAACATGGTTTAGATTTTAGAAATAAAGAACGTGGTTATAAAATTGGGTATGCATATTCTAATGATGGTATAAATTGGATAAGAGATGATAATTTATCTGGGATAAAATTATCTGAATCTGGTTGGGATTCAGAAATGATGCACTATCCTCATATTTTTAAATTAGAAGAAAAAATTTATATGTTATATAATGGTAATGATTTTGGTAGATATGGTTTAGGTTTAGCAGAATTAGAAAGGAGAACTAAATGAATATAATAGGCAAAAAAATTATATTAAGAGCTATTGAAGAAGATGATTTAGTTTTACTTCATAAATGGGCAAATGACCCACAGACACAAGATATTATGGGAGATATACATTTTCCAAGTTCTATAGATTTTCATAAAGAATGGTATAAAAAAATAAAAGATGATAATTTAAATTTAAGATTAGCTATTGATACAGGAATTGGATTAATAGGATTATCTACTATAATAAATATTGATTGGAAAAATAAACATGCTTGGCATGGTATAATGTTAGGTGATAAAGATATTCGTGGTAAAGGTTATGGAATAGATACTGTTATGACCACTATGAGATATGCTTTTGATGAAATGGGACTTGAAAGATTAGAAAGTTCTATTATTGAATATAATTTAATATCATATAGTTTATATTGTAAAAAATTAGGTTGGAAACAAGAAGGTATAAAAATAAATCATAAATATTCAAAAGGTAAATTTTGGAATATAATAATGATAGGAATAACAAAAGATGATTATAAAGAATTAGTTGAAAAGACAGGATACTGGAATGAATAATAGAAATTTTAAAATAACCACATTTTTCAAATAAAAAAGAATATATAAGGAGAAGATAAAAATAACTAAAATATATGAGAGAAAATATTTTTCTTTATGATTATAACGAACTAGCAAATATTGATTATGAATATACATTAGAAAAAATTTATGACATCCATAGGATGACTGTAAATTATATTATTCATGTTAATAGTTTAAAGATTGGTGATAAGTCAATATTTTGGTCTGATTTATCTGAAAAAGATACAAAAAACATAGAACAAGTAATTTTTAATTTAAATAATAAGAATATGATACCTAATAGGCGATTTTAATATCGTTTGTTAGGTTTTTTATTTTTAATCAGGGAGAATAAAACAAAAAATAAATATAAACAATGAAAGAAATACAAAAAGGTCTTTTAATAGCGGACACACATTATCCATTCTACGATAAACCCACATTCAGTATAGCAAAACAAATTTCAAATGATATAAAACCAGATAAACTTATATTTTTAGGTGATAATTGGGATGCTTACGGTACATCTAAATATACTCAACAAAATGCTGAAGATGGTTTAATAGAAACTTATAATGAAATGTTAAAATTTAAAGAAGAAATTTTTATACCGTTACAAGAATCAACTAAGAATAAGAAATTAGAAACTATTTTACTTTTAGGTAATCATGATGGTCAAAGATTAGTTCATTATTTTAGAAGATTACAAGAAGTAGGTAACTTGAATTTATATAATTACTGGAAGAATAAATTTAATTTTAAGAAAATATTTGAATGTAAAGTTATTGAATATAATGATAGTTTAAAAATAGGTAAGTGTAATATAATTCATGGAGAAAAACATAATAAATTTCATACTGCATCCCATTTAGATTTATATATGGGTTCAGTTCAAACAGGACATTTACATACAACACAAATTTATACAAGAATTTCAAAAGGTAATATACCATATCAAGGTATTTCAATTCCAGCAATGGGTGATATTAACCCAGAATATATGAATAAAATGGCTAATAAATGGATAAATGGTTTATGTGTAGATTACTTTATGCCTGATGGTACATTTTTTTATGATATAGTTCAAGTAATAAAGAAAAAAACTATTTTTCAAGGAAAACTTTATACCGGGTAAGGAAACTTATCTTTTAATGAATATATACTTTAAGATAAAAAAAGTATTAATTATGAAAAAAGGTAAAAAACATTCTTACAAAACATTAGAAAAAATGAGTGATGTTAAAATAGGTGAAGATAACCCTATGTACGGTAAAAAACACTCAGAAGAAACTAAACAAAAAATGAGAGATGCCGCAGAGAAACGAAAAAATAACAAATTAATTATGATGGAGAACCCGATGTTTAGACGAAGTGAATATGATACTATAAAAAAATATAAATCTTGTAAAGAACAAATTTTAGATGGAGTAAAAGAATTTTTTGAAGTTATGCCTTTTAATAGACCTAAAAAATATTATCATTACGGAGATGTTAAGTATCTTGATTTTTTAGAAACTATATATGAAACAAAAAATTCAGAATTATTTAAACAATTAACAGGTATAACACCACATGAATTTAAATTAATGGTGTTTGACCACTTTTTTAACAAAGCAGAATTAAATAAAAAGATAGAAACACTTTTAGTTTTTAGATTTCTTAATGAAGGCAAATCAAATAAAGAAATAGAAGATTTATTAAATACTAAGAAAAAATTTATAAGAAAAAATAAAGGAGAAATAATATGAAAAAAGAACAGGAGAAAACGGTGAACAATTCTACAAAAAAGACAGTTAGTAACACAAAAAAAGAAAAAGAAGATGTCCTAATCAAGGAGGACTCTTCCATTTATGAATTATTTTACTCTCATATACCAGAAGAGATATGGAATACAATAATAGATAATTTAAAAGAAATTAAACTACCTTTTGTTGAAAAATACTCAAAATATTTTAAAGGTTCTAATTGGTATACCTTATCAACAAAAAATTTAAGTAATCAGATTATTAATAGATATGAAGATAAAATTCACTTTGAATATTTACATATATCACCTAATTATAATTCCATACCATTTATTAGACTTCATAAAAATAAAATTAATTGGAAGAATGTAAGTCCAGATTATTATACTGAAGATTTTTTAGTTGAGTTTAAATCTCATATTATTTGGTCAACTGTACCAATTGAATTATTATCTCAAAAATTTATATCTGAAAATATAGATTTCTTAAAAGATAAATTAGATTTTAAACTTATAGATATAACTAAACTGCCAAGAATATTTATAGATAAAAATATAAATACATTAACAGAAGAATTTTTCAAAAACTATAACTTTTTAGAAAATATACAAAAACATATAATAAACAATAATTAAAATTATGATAGTAGAAACAGATAATATACCGAAAATAAATTCATTAAGAATAGGTTATAAAAGAAGAAGTATGGTAACACAATTAAAAACTTTTATAAATAAATTAAAACCTTATAATCCTAATTTAAAATATTGCAACGAAACTGTTACATTAGAAGATTATGAGAATTTTAGATTAAATGTAAAATCTAAAGTAAATGAAATGTTCACAATATTAAGAAGTTTACAAACAGCATATGATAAAAGAGATTTTACTTATTTTTCTACATCAGATAAAAAAGTAACAAAAGATATGATACAAACTTATATTCAATCTTATTTAGATATTTATAAAAAGTTTGAAGATGTAAAAGACTTTTTAATTTTTTAAAAAATAAAAATAAAATTATGAAAAACGAAACATTATACTGGCACTATGTCAATTTTCAATACGGAGATATGGTATTTAAAAATTCTTTAACAGGAGAAAAATACACACGTAAAACATTTGAAGGTACCTTGAAAAGTATTTATTATGATAGAAGTCCTTATGGTAAGATACAAATTAATTTTGAATTTTATGATAAGAATTTACATAAATACATTTTTGTTGGTAATATTACAAATCAGGCAATATTAGCATTAACAAATTATTTAGCATCTATAACTAATTATGGTGTTATTAAAATAAAATGTAGTGCTAAGAAATCTAAGATAAATGATAATTATATTTATACACATATTTTAGTTTATAATAATGATAAACGTTTAAGTTGGAAAATACATAAATGTCAATTACCTAAGATTAAAAGAGGTGAATATTCTAACGATAAGAAATTTCAGTCATTCTTTTCAGAAATGACTAAGTATATCAAGTATTATTTATTAAAAGGAGTAGTAAAATGTTAGGAATTATTTATTTAACAACAAACTTACTTAACGGTAGGATATATATAGGACAATCTATACATAATGATCCTAATTATTATGGTTCAGGTAGTTTAATTCTTAAAGATTTAAAAGAATTAGGTAAGAAATATTTTAAAAAAGAAATACTTTGTGAATGTAAAACTAAAAAAGAGTTAAATGAAAAAGAAATTTTTTGGATTTATACACTCGGTGCCCATGTTAGATACGGCAATTATAATTTAACTGAAGGTGGTGATGGAGGATATAAACATTCAGAGGAAACTAAACAGAAAATAAGTGAATCTAAAAAAGGTGTAAAGAAGTCTAATGAAACTCGAAAAAAAATGAGTATAGCCAAGAAAAATATGTCTGATGAAGTTAAACAAAAAATTAGTAACTCTCATAAAGGTAAAAAACTTTCAAATGAAACTAAACAAAAAATAAGTAAAGGTAATAAAGGTAGTTACCGTTCAGAAGAAAGTAAAGAAAAAATGAAATTATCACATAAAAATATATCTATTGAATCTCGGCAGAAAATGAGTAACTCCCATAAAGGATTAAAACATTCTAAAGAAACCAAAGAAAAAATGAAATTATCACATAAATTAAATAAAAAATAATTAATATCAAGTATTTACATTAATAATGATATATAAATAAGGAGAAAAATACACTTTTTCAAATATAAGATATAAAATATGCGTCTAAAATCCAGTTCAAATAATCAAAGTTACGGAACAGATGGAGAAATACCAGATTATAATTTTGAACAACCTATTTATGTAGGTACTTCAGGTTCAAGTGGCTCATCAGGGGTTGATGGTACGTCAGGTACATCAGGTTTAAACGGTGAGTTTTTGGGTTCAAGTGGTTCAAGTGGTTCAAGTGGGGTTGATGGTACTTCAGGAGTTGATGGTACTTCTGGTTTAGATGGTTCAAGTGGTACATCAGGTAATGATGGTACGTCAGGTGATGATGGTTCAAGTGGTACTTCAGGTACGTCAGGAGTAAATGGTTCAAGTGGTACTTCAGGTAATGATGGTGTAGATGGAACTTCAGGTGTAAATGGTAATAACGGTACTTCAGGTGTAAATGGTACTTCAGGTGTAAATGGTTCAAGTGGTACTTCAGGTGAAAACGGTACTTCAGGTAATGATGGTACATCAGGGGTAAACGGTACTTCAGGTAATGATGGTTCAAGTGGTACTTCAGGTAATGATGGTACTTCAGGTGTAAATGGTACTTCAGGTGTAAATGGTTCAAGTGGTACTTCAGGTAATGATGGTACATCAGGGGTAAACGGTACTTCAGGTGTAAATGGTTCAAGTGGTACTTCAGGTAATGATGGTACATCAGGGGTAAACGGTACTTCAGGTAATGATGGTACATCAGGGGTAAACGGTACTTCAGGTAATGATGGTTCAAGTGGTACTTCAGGTAATGATGGTACATCAGGGGTAAACGGTACTTCAGGTAACGATGGTTCAAGTGGTACTTCAGGTGAAAATGGTTCAAGTGGTACTTCAGGTGTAAATGGTATTTCAGGTAATGATGGTTCAAGTGGTACTTCAGGTGAAAATGGTTCAAGTGGTACTTCAGGTGTAAATGGTATTTCAGGTAATGATGGTTCAAGTGGAACTTCTGGTGAAAATGGTTCAAGTGGAACTTCTGGTGAAAATGGTTCAAGTGGTACTTCAGGTAATGATGGTTCAGATGGTACTTCAGGTAATGATGGTTCAGATGGTACTTCAGGTAATGATGGTTCAGATGGTTCAAGTGGAACTTCTGGTGAAAATGGTTCAAGTGGTACTTCAGGTGTAGATGGTTCAAATGGCACTTCTGGTAATGACGGCACTTCAGGTAATGATGGTACAAGTGGTACTTCTGGTGAAAATGGTACTTCAGGTGTAGATGGTTCAGATGGTTCAAGTGGTACTTCTGGTAATGACGGTACTTCTGGTGAAAATGGTTCAAGTGGTACTTCAGGTGTAAATGGTACTTCTGGTGAAAATGGTTCAAGTGGTACTTCAGGTGTAAATGGTACTTCAGGTGTAGATGGTTCAGATGGTTCAAGTGGTACTTCAGGTGAAAATGGTACAAGTGGCACTTCAGGTGTAGATGGTTCAGATGGTACAAGTGGAACTTCAGGTATATCTCCTGTTGATACTCAGACGAAATCATTTGTTATAACAAATCCTACAGCTAATTCAGATTTACCACTTTGGAGAGTTCCTTACAATATAACAATAACTGCAGTTCATGCATTGACTCCAATAGGAGTAATAGTTGGACAGTTATGGGAGTATGATACAAATGGAGCAAATGGGGCAACAGTAGATTCATCCGATATAACAACTACAGCAGCAACAAATACAAATGATGATGGAACATTATCAAATGCAGGTATAGCATCTGGAAATTATTTAGGATGGAAAACAACAAGTGTAAGTGGAACTCCAACTTATGCAATAATTTCGTTTGAGTTTACAGTTGATTGAGTTTACAATAGATTAAAAATAACTTTATAATAAATGGCAACAAGAACAATAGCAAATGGTGGTGGAAATTGGAATAATCCTGTAACTACATGGGTAGAAGGATTTGTTCCTACTTCTTCAGATGATGTAGTAGCAACAGGAACTTCTGGACAGTTGACTGTAAATATTACGACCGCTGCATGTGCAACTTTAATACTTACTGGTTATACTGGTACTTTAACTATAGCAGGAAGCAATAAATTAACAGTAAACAGTACATTAACTTTAGTAGCAGGAATGACATTATCTGGTGATGGTATAATAAGTATAGGTAGTACAACAGCAACTATTACTTCTGGTGGTCTAACTATTCCATTTACTTTAGCATTTACAGGAGGAACAAAAACACTTGGTGACAACTGGGATGCAGGTAGTGTGACTCATACAGGTTCACCTACTGTTAATGGAAATACATTAAATATTGGAGGTAGTTTTACATCTGGTTCTGGAGTATGGGCAGGAACAACAGCAATTATTTTAGATGGTACAGGTTCTTGGTCAACAACAAGCGGAGGAGCAAACTTTCCTGCAGGTGTAACAATAAATACAGCAGGAACTATTACAATGGGAACTGTTGGTTGGGGTTTTGGAACATTAACTTATATAGCAGGAACAGTTAATGGAGATAGAAATTTAACTTTAAATGGAGTTAATGCTACACCAACATTTAATATAGATGGAATGACTTTAGGTATAGTTGGTCCTTCTACCCAAAATATTTATCCAATACTAACAAGTGATTTTGCTTGTGATACATTACATAATGGAACTGGTATGTCATTCTCTTTTACTGGTAATTATGATATAACTGTTGCTAATTTAATTTATGGAACATATACAAATGCAAGAACATTAAGATTTGATGCGGGAAATAATCTAAATGTAACAAATAGTTTAATTTTGCATTGTGGATATTTTTATGGTAGTAAAGTAAATATGACCATAGATACTAATTCTGCTTCAACTGCTGTAAATCTAAACTATACAGGAACTGCGGCAAATTGTAAAATCTTTGGAGTTACATTTACTGATATAGATGCTTCAGGTTCTACACAAGGAATTGATAATTGGTATGGTGGAACTTTAACAAGAACTACAAATATAACAAATAGAACAAGTGCTGATATTGGTGGAAGTAGTTCAAACGTATTTGGAATTATAGGATAATATAAGGAAATAATTGTGATAGGTATAATATATAAAACAACCAACTTACTTAACAGTAAGATATATGTAGGGCAAACCATAAGAAAAAATTCTAATTATTTAGGTTCAGGAGAACTTTTTAAAAAAATTGTTAAAAAATATGGAAGAAAAAACTTTATAAGAGAAACACTTTGTGAGTGTAACACCTATGAAGAGTTAAATACCCAGGAAGTTTTTTGGATTGATAAATTAAATTCAAGAAATAAAAAAATTGGTTATAATATAGCAAAAGGTGGATTCAATACTAATCATTCAATAGAATCAATAAAAAAAATGAAAGAATCCCATAAAAATATATCTGATGAAACAAGAAAAAAAATTAGTGATGCTAAAAAGGAATTTTACAAAAATAATCCTAATTTTCAAAAAGGTGAAAACCATCCAATGTTTGGTAAACATTTTTCTACTGAACATAAACAAAAGATTAGTAATTCTACAAAAGGTGAGAAATCTTTTATGTTTGGTAAACATTTATCAGATGAAACTAAAAAGAAAATAGGTGAAAAAAGTAGTAAAAAAGTATACCAATATGATTTACAATGTAATTTTATTAAAGAATATAATTCAGTTACAGATGCTGCAAAACAAAATGAATTATTTAGTTCAGGAATTTCATATGTTTGTAGAAATAATAACAAAACTTGTGGTGGATTTATATGGAAATATAAGGAAATAATATGAATAATTATAATAAAAAGAAAAAACAATTAACAAAAGGTCCTACTGA
>Ga0268284_1000437_pt1 | contig 28734 bp, 25 predicted proteins | sample saktaG_14_FD_190137 | JGI IMG/M metagenome (GOLD analysis project Ga0268284, IMG submission 190137) | Saline water microbial communities from Sakinaw Lake, British Columbia, Canada - sak_2013_06_06_40m | ecosystem: Environmental > Aquatic > Non-marine Saline and Alkaline > Saline ...
AAGTAATAGAAGTGTTTAAAAACAGGAGTGTTCTATGAATATGACACAGATGATCAAGGCATCACAAAATCTCATGAAGTACTCCGCCCTCGGTTTAGCCGTGGCGGTAATGTTGGGTGTTGGAACCGCGCAGGCTGATCCCGGCTTGAACGTGAGAACCTACAGTGGCATCGACAGCCAGGCCTTACTGGCTCCCATCTCAAATCTGATGGGAAATACGCCCACTGCGACGGGCACTCAAACCACGGATATCAACTACGGTAATTTTGCCACACTTCCCGGCCCGCCTCCTGCTGAGCACTTTTCGGTGCTCTGGGAGGGTTGGCTCAATGTGACCGTGGATGGAACCGGCATTTACACGTTCGCAACCGCCAGCGATGACGGCAGCATGTTGTATCTTGATTCACTAGCCCGAGTTCGCCAGTTGGACGGTATTTAAGGTCGTAACTCGTTGGAAATCAACAAAACGACCCCCAAAAGTCTTGACTACATTTTCAGTTCCAATGGCACATTCGGAAGCCGCAGTTTCATTCGCGACAGGAGCGCGGCCAGCTCTTTTTCCGGTTTTGACACGACACGGATCCGGATGGATTGACCCTGTTTGGTCGGCAGGCGGATGTCCATGGAATGGACCTGCCTCATCTCGAGCAGGAACTGCCGGGCCTCATCCCCCAGGCCGCTGACGCCCATCCAATGTTCCAGCGTCCGCCAGAGGCAGAGCGAGAGGAAGCATACGAGGATGTGAGCTTCGACCCGGCGCTGGAGATGGTGATAGATCGGGCGGAGGGCGAGGTCGCTCTTGAGGTCGCGGAATGCGGATTCGGCTTCCGTGAGCTGGATATACCACTTCCAGAGTTCGGCGGGGTCTTCGCAGTCCGTGTTGGTGCGCAGGATATAGGCTCCGTGGGTTTTCTTCGCCCATTCGAGCTGCCCCGGCTTCCCGTTCAGGGCGATGCCGCACGCCTCCCCTTTTTCATTGGACAGCACTTCGCACTCAAAATGTTTGGACGCCGAGGGATAGCGCTCACGCAGCCTCCCGACACTCTGCTGGACGGATTGCGTCTTTTTTGACGGGTTCTCCGCAAGCAGGCTGTTTTTCTTTTCAATGCCGGCCATGAACTTTTCAAGCTGCCGTTGCAGCATCGCCTGTTCCTTGCCGGCCCGGTCGGCGCTCTTGCACAGGACATATTTTTCGCTTCCGCCGCCCTTGACGAGTTTGACGCTCAGCCCCTCGCGGATAGTCTGCCAGCCGCTGTCATCACGGAACTCGGCTTCGTATCGCTTCAACATGCCGCGAGGTGCACCCATCAGATAGGAAGAGCCCCGTTCTTCGAGGAACTCGATGTTTTCTTCACTGGACATGCCGCGGTCTGTCACCCAGATGCGGTTGGCGTGCCCATATTTCTCTTCCATGAGTCTCACGATTTCCTGCATCGTCGTCGTGTCCGCCCGGTTCCCCGCGAAAATCTCATAGCCGACTGGCATTCCGTCCGGCGTCACGACCAGGCCGATGCACACCTGCTTGCAGTCCGGGCGGTTGTCGCGTGAATAGCCCCGCTGCGCCAGCGGATTGATCTCGCACGCGCCCTCGAAATAGGAGCTTGTCACGTCGTACAGCATGAAGTCGAGCTTCGTCCCGAACCATTCGCCCCAGCGCGACTGGAGGTGGGCGCAGACCGCATCCTTGTGGGCGAGTATCTCGTCGAGCCCCCGGTACATCCGTGTCAGGTTCACCTTTTCCTCGGCAAGCCCCAGCACGTCGCACAGCGCCGTCTTCGGCAGCCATTCGCCCGCGATCGCGTTCTCGGTGTCCTGCTCGCAGAACTTCGCGGCTGTCAGGACGCAGGCGATCAGGTCCCACCGGATGTCCTCGCGGCCTTCCGGCATCAGCCCCGCGAACAGCCTGTCCAGACCGAGCCGCCGCCAGACGGCCAGCGCCACCCAGGCCTGCCCGAACTCCCGGACCCTTTCCACTTCTATCCCGCTGACATTGATCTGCCTCCATGCGGGAAGCGGCGCTTGCTTCCCGAACAGCTCGCCCTGCACGGCGTCCCTGCGCCCGTCCAGCAGCGCGTCGATGTCGTGCCACGAGTGATAATATTCCTGGTCGCCTGCGTCAAGCTTCCCCAGGTAGGACACGATCTGGTGCCTCGGGCCGTTCGCGGTCCGCACGGTCTTCGTCAAAGCCCAGTAATCGTAGACCTCCCCGCCCTTTTTCCGTGGAATTCGTTTTAAAAACATGCCCTGATTTTAATACGTCGTGGCGACGTTTTCAAGGGGGTAGTCTTGACTACATTTGCGTTTCTGCAGGGGAAAAGTCGCCGATGCCATTGAACCCCTTTGTTTTTATGGATTTTGCGCCTAACCGACGTTTGGAATGGACAAATATATTTTCAAAACGAGTCCAACTGGCGAACTCGGGTTAGATGTACTTGCTGTAGCCCGTATGGAAAAGTATTGCCTGAAGATGGCTATACAGGGCGGAGTGAATACGGATCTGAAATTAGAACGAGCTTTATCAATAAAGCACTCCAGGATAATGTTTTGGTAATGGAGAAACAAAGGATATTCCGTGAGTTTAACTCAAGAAATTTATCCACTGATCAGCCAGTCGGAAATTATAATCTCGAAATGCCCATAGAAAATTACGTGCCTCCCATCTCGCCCCATCTCGAAAACTTCATCTCAGCCATCCGCGACGGCACAAAGTTACGCGATCCGATTGAGCAGGCGACCAAAAATCTGATTGCCCTTGAAGCTGCCGTGCAATCCGCGCGTGAACGGCGCACGATTGACTTGTGAGTTTAAATGCTTTAAGCATTGCACGTTGAAATCAATTCTGCCAATCCTTTTCATCCTGTCCATAAACTTAAAGTTGGTAGCAACTAAAGGAGAACGGGTTTTCCAACCCGTTAGCACACGGACAGGAAAGTCCGTGCCCCTATTGGAATCTCGTGCGTCAATCTTTCAACTTGCTATTTATGTCGAACCGATCTAGACTTGAAACCGTTGAGAGGTTACATTAACCCCGTAACCACCCAAGTTTGGAATTTTTTTCCAAATATCAAAACGTCAAAAGGGAAGGAGTGCCGTGATGAATGAACAAAGTAACTGCCAACGAACAAGCACGAACGACAGACACGAAACAGGAGGGAATGTCTTGAGCCGAGATGCGAGGCCGAACCCCTACCTCGTGACGCTTTCGCTCACCGTAGCGCTCTGCCTGAGTGCCTGTACAACAGAAAAAGGTGTTGCGCCAGAGCCGGGCACCTGCCCCGTCACAGGCATGTCACGGACGCCTAAGGCTGGCGGAGGAACCGCGAACCGCGATTGGTGGCCGAATCAATTGAACCTTGATATTCTTCACCAGAACTCCGCAAAGGGAAATCCGATGGGCAAGGATTTCAACTACGCGCAAGCGTTCAACCAGCTCGATTTGAACGCCGTGAAGAAGGATCTCACAAAGCTCATGACCGATTCGCAGGCCTGGTGGCCGGCTGACTTTGGAAGCTACGGCCCCTTTTTCATCCGGATGGCCTGGCACAGCGCCGGCACCTACCGCATCAGTGACGGACGTGGTGGGGCGGGATACGGAACCCAACGTTTTGCGCCGCTCAATAGCTGGCCGGACAACGCGAGCCTCGACAAGGCCCGCCGTCTGCTCTGGCCGATCAAGCAGAAGTATGGCAAGAGCCTCTCCTGGGCCGATCTCATGATTCTTGCGGGCAACGTCTCACTCGAATCCATGGGTTTCAAGACGTTTGGCTTCGCCGGCGGTCGTGAAGATGTCTGGGAACCCCAGAATGACATCTACTGGGGCTCTGAGAGCAAGTGGCTTGGCGACAAGCGCTACTCGGGGAACCGCGACCTTGAGAATCCTCTCGCCGCTGTACAGATGGGGCTGATTTACGTCAACCCCGAAGGACCCAACGGCAAACCCGACCCGCTCGCCGCTGCCAAAGACATCCGCGCGGTCTTCGCGCGCATGGCGATGAATGACGAGGAGACGGTTGCGCTGATCGCCGGAGGCCACACCTTTGGCAAGTGCCACGGTGCAGCACCCGCGTCACATGTGGGCCCGGAACCTGAGGCTGCACCGATCGAGGAGCAGGGCCTCGGCTGGAAGAACAGCTTCCGCAGTGGTAAAGGGCCTGACACGATCACCAGCGGACTGGAGGTCACCTGGACGACCACGCCGACGAAGTGGAGCAATAACTTCTTCGAGAATCTGTTCGCTTACGACTGGGAGCTGACGAAAAGCCCGGCCGGTGCGCAGCAGTGGACACCGAAGAATGGAGCAGGCGCAAACACGGTGCCGGATGCCCACAACGCTTCCAAACGCCTTGCGCCGGCCATGCTGACCACTGACCTAGCCTTGCGGTTTGATCCTGTTTACGAGAAGATTTCCAGACGTTTCTTGGAGAAGCCTGATGCCTTCGCGGATGCCTTCGCCCGTGCGTGGTTCAAGCTGACCCACCGCGACATGGGACCGCGCGCGCGTTATCTCGGCCCGGAGGTCCCCAAAGAGGTGTTGATCTGGCAAGACCCCGTCCCCGCAGTTAATCACACGTTGATCAACGAAGCGGACATCGCTGTCCTCAAGGGAAAAATCCTTGCCTCCGGGCTGTCGATCCCGGAACTGGTTTCGACCGCCTGGGCATCGGCATCTACGTTCCGTGGCTCCGACAAGCGCGGCGGGGCAAATGGAGCACGCATACGTCTGGCTCCGCAGAAGGACTGGGACGTAAACCAGCCAGCCAAACTCTCAAAGGTTCTGCAAACGCTTGAAAAGGTGCAGAAAGAATTCAACAGCCTGCAATCCGGTGGAAAGAAAGTTTCACTGGCTGACCTAATCGTTCTGGGCGGGTGCGCCGGTGTGGAGCAAGCGATCAATAATGCCGGACAGACAATGAAGGTCCCCTTCTCTCCCGGACGCACCGATGCGACACAGGAGCAGACGGATGTAGCCTCCTTCGCCGTACTTGAACCGGTTTCTGACGGCTTCCGCAACTTCCAAAAAATGAAATACGCGGTCCGGGCAGAGGAGTTGCTAGTCGACAAGGCGCAGTTGTTGACTTTGACGGCCCCCGAGATGACCGTTCTGATCGGCGGCTTGCGCATGCTGGACACCAATGTCGGCTCAACCCAGCACGGTGTGTTCACGGAGCGCCCAGGGATGCTTACGAACGACTTCTTCGTGAACCTGCTCGATATGGGCACTACGTGGAAGCCAACCTCAAAAGACAACAATATGTTTGAGGGCCGCGATCGCGTATCCGGGAAAGTCAAGTGGACAGCAACCCGTGTCGATCTGGTTTTCGGCTCGAACTCCCAGCTCCGGGCGCTGGCAGAAGTCTACGCGTGCAAGGACGCCCAAGAGAAGTTCGTTCACGACTTTGTAGCTGCTTGGAACAAGGTCATGAACCTCGACCGTTTCGATCTCCGCTGAACGGTTATTTTTTCAGTTCAGCGGCACGGGCTTCGAGTTCGGTCCAGCGGGTAAAGACGGTTTCGAGTTCTTTTTCCGCCTGTGTCAATCGCGTCTGGGCGCGTTCGAACTCTGCGGGGGACTTCTGGTAGAACGCCCCGTCGCAGAGCTTTTCATGCAGGACGCGGATCTCCTCTTCCAGCTTTTCAATCACAGCGGGAAGCTCTTTCAGATCGCGCTGGTCTTTATAGTTCAGGCGATTAGAAGACGTGCGGACGGCAGGCGCACGTGCTTCGGCAGCCGCTTTGTTGGCTGCTGCTCTCAATTCCGCCTCCTTTGCGCGCTGCGCAAGCCAATCCGCATAACCGCCGGGATACAGATCCACCGTGCCATCACCTTCCAGCACAAAGGTACTGGTCACCACATTGTCCAGGAAGGTACGGTCATGACTAACGAGCAACAAGGTGCCTTCATAGCCCATCAACTGTTCTTCGAGCAGTTCAAGCGTCTCGATGTCGAGATCGTTCGTGGGTTCATCCATGACCAGCAGATTGCCTGGATTCAAAAAGAGCTTGGCCAACAGCAAACGCGCGCGTTCACCGCCTGAGAGCGCGCTGACCGGAGTCCGCGCGCGTTCGGGCGTGAAGAGAAAATCACCCAAGTAGCCATGCACATGTTTACGGACGCCGCCGATCACAACCTCCTCCTTATCCTCCGCCACATTTTCAATGACGCTTTTCGTCAAATCCAACTGGGCGCGCAACTGATCGAAGAAGGCGATCTGTACACGTGACCCTTCGTAAACCGTGCCGCTGGTCGGGGCCAAACGTCCGCACAGCAAATTGAGGAGCGTAGTCTTACCCGATCCATTTGGACCAATAATGCCAATGCGCTCACCGCGAAAGATTTTGTTCGTGAAGTCGTTGATAATAGGCTCTCTGCCGGGATACGCGAACGTAAGGTTCGTGATCTTCAAGACCTGCGCACCGGATGAGCCGCCGGAATCCAGCGACAGCCGACTCGTGCCAGACTGCGTGCGACGCTGGGAAAACTCCTGACGCAATTTCAGCAGGGCCATGACGCGCCCTTCATTGCGTGTTGTACGCGCCTTGACACCCCGACGGATCCAGGCCTCTTCCTGCGCCAGCTTCTTGGTCTTGCGTTCCCAAAAAACCTCTTCGTCACTGATCAAATCCTGCTTGCGTTGCAGGAAAGTCGAGTAGTCGCAATCCCAGCCCGCAAGCTGGCCGCGGTCCAAGTCTAGAACTTTTGTCGCCACACGCTTGAGAAAGGAGCGGTCATGCGTCACAAAGAGACATGCGCAACGGCTTTTGCGCAAAAACTCTTCCATCCATTCGATAGATTCGATATCCAGGTGGTTCGTCGGTTCATCCAGCAACAATACATGGGGATCCGAGAGCAGCGCATGCGCCAGCAGGGCACGACGGCGCAACCCGCCAGAAAGCGAATTAAAGAGCTGATCGCCATCGAGTCCAAGTTGCATCAAGTATCGCGATGCGCCTGCATGGTGCGTATCATGCAAGTGGTGGGGCAGCCCCTGCTCCACGATATCCAAGACTGTCCCGTCCAGGTCAGTCGGCACATCCTGCGTGAGATACGCAATGCGCACCCCTGGCTGCTTAATGATTTCACCTTCATCCGGCACTTGCAACCCGGCAATAATTTTCAGCAAGGTGGATTTTCCCTCGCCGTTTCTGCCGGTGACGCATGCACGTTCCCCTTCCTCAATGGAAAAGCTCACGTTGTCCAAGACGAGCGGGCCGCCGTATTGCATTGAAATGTTTCGAAGTGAAAGTAAAGCCATAAAATTAATTCTCCTAAAATGCGGGGCACACATTACCTTATCTTTGCTTGGCTGTCTATTGGAAAAATCAAGCACACGCAACTATCAGAGCAATGCCTCCCCAGATGCGCCAAGCGCAGAGCCGGAAAAACCAAGGAGAAGTCAGCAGACATATCAACAGGACACCACACAAAAGCGCAACAGTCCAATGAGAAAGGGCATGAACAATCTGCGCGGCGCATATCAGCGAGCCTATTCCAATAATCAGCGAACCCATAAAGCTTTTCAACTGCCAAAAGAAAAGCTCCCGTGTCGAACAGACAATCACATCTTGGCTATTATGCGGCAACAGAAAGAGCATGAACGCGATACTGCACAGAATCCAGCTCTGAAGGGACCAAGCGTCCTGATTTTGACCGGACAACCCCTGCAGTTGCGGAAGCAAGATGGCCAAGCCCAGTGACCCTGTGAATAAAGCAACCCAGGACCTGCGCAATACAACCCATGCACGTGGCATCAGGACCTCTTCCCCGCAATACGGGCAGGTCGTGACATGCGGCCAAGGCGGATTCCGACTGCAGGAGACGCACTGCCCTTGTAGGTGACGGATCGTTAAAATTCTAGGCAGTACACCGCGCAGTTCCATAGTTGTTCTACTTCTCAATGCCTGCCTTCGAGAAATCGAAGGGGGTAAACCCAATTTTCTTGCACGCCTCCTCAGACTTAAATCGAAAATCGCGTGCAGCAGGATTGACAAAGAGCGGATCACAGACAACCCCCTCCTTGTCTTTTCCAGTCGCCTGCCACTGGGCAAATGTTTTGCCTCTGAAGAGCGGCTCACCTGCTTCGCAGAACCAGATGTTCTTGTCCCAGATGATATTGACCATCTCGGTATTATACCGCTCAAAAGCATCTTGCGGTTTATCCCAATAGACGATGTTGCCGGTGAACCGCACCGAGAGATGCTGTTCAACACGTGTCGCAGCAATTTGATCTTTACGGCTAAAGGCAAATATATTGTTACGCACTGTATTCTCTTTGCCGTAGTGCTGATGGAATCCGCCGTCCTTCACATTATAGACGAGATTATTTTCAATGAGCAAGCCTTCCGAACCTTCATCCGGGTAGATCCCCCATCCCCCGTACGTATACGAGTCAATATTCCGAAAGACATTGTTGGAGATGCGCGTTCCTGTCTGCGTCCCCAGCGAGTAGATTCCACCCATATCGCCCAAGGCAGCCTGCCCGATATTTTCAACCAGGTTATACGAGATTTCGTTTCTGAAGCTTTTGCCCAGGTAGCCCCAGCACCAGCCAATCGAGATGCCCGTATAGTAATGATCAGCGATATGATTGTGCGTCACTGTATTATCTGTACCTTCACCAATCCAAACCGCTGTTGAGGACGCATGGAACCGTCCGCCGCTTGTTAACGAACAATTCTTGATGACATTGAAGGCGCTTTTTTTCTTGTTGGGAAAGTCACATAGCCGGAGAGAACCTGCGCCCGTGTCAAAAATCTGGCACCCTTCAATCCGATTGCTATGGCAGTTCCCGCGAAGCCAGATGCCATATTCACCCGTGTTTTGAACAAGACAATTGCGGAATGTACATCCCGTGATATTGTCCGCCAAAATAAGAGCCTCTGTGTTACCTGCAGCCTGGCACGGTTCAAACTGAGAAGGTCCTGGCTTTGAAAGATCGCCTTCCAGTAAACTGGCCAAACCGCCCTGATTCATCTCGTTCTCACGACGGGGCGTATCCGATACTTCAAACTTTACAGCATCGAACGTCATATTTACGCACCCCTCCATCTTGACGAGTTGCACCATCCCGTTCCGAGGCGCCTGAACAACCGCTTTCTTCATATCCTCATACGGACGCGGACGATAGTAAACCTTACCCTCGCTCTTTGCCAAAAACCATTCGCCGGGATCTGTAAACGCCGAACGCACATTTTCCACATAGTAGAGCGAATTATCCCGCCAAGGATTCCAAGGTTTCCACTCCCCACCCGCCATCCTCACGGTATTATTAGGCCGATCATAATCCAAAATAATCCGTCGTGTGGTATCCCAGTTGTGATGAACAACAAGCGCAGCATAGCGAAGTTCATCCTTGGGTATCTTTGACAGCAGGTCAAGGTCCCCTGGTTGGGCAATCACATACTGCTCCACAAAAACAGACCCATTGGCATTCGTCGTAATGACCTGTTTCACGGCTTGAGTAATCAAAAAATCTTTGCGCGTCTCGCCAAATTTCCAGTTGGTTTGCGTCTTCGGCCAACGGGCGCGTATCGCACGAGTCTCATCGACAAATAATTGTTCGAAATAGACGGCCCCTTCTTTCAGCCCAGGGATCTCGGCGGACCAGACCCCATTTCCATCGTTTTTCCAGTTGTTAATGCGAAAGCCGCCTGTCACGCAGACATCACTTCCATGCGGCCGATAGATCGTATCTCTGTCTTCGGCTGTCAGATGAAACGTGGAGGATCGTTCGTGCCTTCCGGGCCTTAGCCAGACGGTCCAGACACTCGTATCGCCTGTTTTCCGCTTTTCTCGGATCACGTCACGTGCTTTTTCGAGGGTTGCAAAGGGTGCTCTGCGCGACCCCGCGTTTGCATCCGAACCCTCTGGAGCCACATAGAGTTCCGGCTGCGCTGAAAAAGAGAACCATGAAAGAATCCCGAGTGAAGCAAGTACTGAAATTTTCATAGTGGCATCATACACGTTGCACAGCGACTCCGTCAATCTACTTTCCCGATGACGATTTCATTTTTATCTGTTAGAATACGTACCCACAAGTAATTACAAGAGGTGCGCCTGATGAAAAATTATCGGAAAGAGATCTTTGTGGAATATCCGCGTCGCCGTGGATTTCTGAACATCACACCACAGGTTGCCGAATGCCTACGTGAAAGCGGAATCAAGGAAGGGTTGCTTTTGTGCAATGCCATGCACATCACAGCAAGCATATTTATTAACGACAATGAATCTGGTTTGCACCACGACTTTGAGACGTGGCTGGAAGAACTGGCACCGTTCAATCCTGATCCAGACCACTATTTTCACAATCGCACGGGCGAAGACAATGCTGACGCTCACTTGAAGCGTCAGATTATGGGACGTGAGGTAGTTGTCGCCATTACCCAGGGGCGCCTCGACTTTGGGACATGGGAACAAATTTTCTATGGTGAATTCGACGGCCTGCGCCGCAAGCGCATCCTTGTCAAGATTATCGGGGAATAACCGTCGTTCTTACCGCATACGGTTGACGAGGCGGAACTGACCCTTATATTGCAAAGCTAATTTTTCAAGGAAGCCGTGGCCTTCCTTGTCAATCTGGTAGCCGATGCAATGGAGCTTCGGCATCTTCAGGCCCTTCTGGACATACACATCTTTGTAGATCATATCAATGTGCTGGCAGAAATCGGACAGGGTCCAAAAACCAGCGTCCGGCATGGCAGGCATGGCAGGCGGTTGAGGACCTGCAGGCACATCACGAACTTCATGCCAATACCCTGGACGTGCAGGTGCGCCAGGATCACCTTGGTCAGGCTGCTGACCTTCCTTGAGGCTCTGTTTGGAAGGCGGGCGAGGCGGCCGTGCTGGCTGCTCAGGAACCCAAACTTTACGCACAGGCGCATTTGCTGCAGCCTCGCGCTGCGCGGCAATTGCGCCGGCATTGGCCTTATACCAATCCTCCACACGCGCACGATGACTTGCGATCTGAGCATCCGTGTATCCTTTTTGCGTCTTTTGCACCTTGGGCAATCCGTCGCTAATAACCAGAATGGTGTCCGCGCCTTGCGCCATGGCAGCGGAAATCGCGAGATCAAGACGCGTCGTCCCCCCTAGCCCCTTCAACCCGCTTGCAATTCCTGTGAAGTTACCTGCACTTAGCCCAAAATGTCCTTCGGTATTGAAAGGTTCAAAGAAGCGTTTTGCCTGAGTCCTCGTCTCCGGATTGGCATACATCATCTTGTCTCCCTCCAGAATTGAACAGCCATCCGCAAAAGCAATCACATTGAAGAGGGTCCCGTCTTTGATCGCATCAACCACTTCATTGACGCGCTGTTTTACACGCAAGAAACCGGCAGGCCCCCCGCGTTCATCCTCGACCATGCTAACCGAAACGTCCACACACACTGCGATACGCTCACCGGTTGCCTTAATGCCGAAGAAATTGACTTGCGAAACCCCCTGGCCAAAGCCGGATGTTCCGTAGCCTGTCCCAAGTCCGACACCCATCCCCACGCCTGAGACCGCCTTGAACTTAGGCTGGAAGGTGGTCGTGACGAGCTTAGGATCCACTTTGATATCCGGCAATGTTATATTTGCAGGACGAGCCGAGACCATGCGGGGCACAACCTGAGGGCGACTGGAGCTACGCTGCTTCTGTTGAACTTTGACCTTGAGCTCCACCTTGCGAGGCTCGTACGTCCGGATGGGGGGGGGTGCTTCAAAGACGACCTCTTCTTTCAGCATAGTCGTGACCAAGACGACACCGCCGAAGATCAAGCCAGCCAGCAGATGGAGGCAAAGACTTATGAACAACACCAAACGTAACACGCGACTACGTTGGGCATTTTCCCCCTCAGGGTTGAACCATTTAATAACTTTGCTTTTGAAACTCATAAAGCCCCTTGTTAATTATCAGTTCCGCCTGCAAATGAAACATCTTTGAGCTTTGCCGCAGCACAGGCATTCATCACATCAATGACTCGCTGATGGGGTGTCTCTCCTTCGGCCATAATCGTAATCAGCGCTTTATTTCCAGAGGATTCGGTGCTCAGTCGGTAACGCGTCAGCGTGGTGACCAACTCCGGAAGCTCACTGGATGTCGCCGAATCAAATGAACGGTCATTCAGATAAACGACGCCGTCCTTCCGTACTTCGATCATCTGCTCGTCCGGCATTTCAACAGTCGTGGCCTGCGCAATCATGCCCGGCAATCGGATACTTAAATCCGCCTCTGGAATAATCATCGTGCACGTGCAGATAAAGTAAATGAGCAAAAGAAAGGTCATGTCAATCAGGGGTGCCATGTCCAAATCAGGCTCACCATGTTCAGGCGGTCTTACTTTCATTCTTTACCTTCCGCTCCTGGCGCAAACACGCCGAAAATAAAGTTGCCCACACCCGCTTCAGCCATCGCATACATGACTGCCTTGACTTCCTTATGCGGCGTATTTTTATCCGCACGCAAATAGACACTCATATTCGGATCACCCTTCACACGTTCAGCAACCATTTTCTTGAGTTGTTCAACGGTCACCGGATCCTGTCCGCTAAAGATTTTGCCATCCTTCAGGATGTTTACAGTCCAGCGGTCAGGTCTATCCTTGGGTATTATGCCGCTGTTCGCAATCGGAATATCGAGATTAATACTCTTATACGCGCTCAGATGAGAAGAGGTCATAAAGAAGATGATCAGCAGGAACACCATGTCAATCATCGGTGCCATCTGCACTTTTGTCTCTTCTTTTTCTTCCATCGGTATACGCATCGAACACCTCGTTAGTTAAAACATTCCAGCACGAAATTAGACCCTTATGCCTGCGCCTGAACGTGCGGCTCAGCCTGAATCGCGGTGGCCACAACACCTCTTTTTGCCGCCACGTTCACCTGGTGAACGTAATTGCCAAGCAAACGAGAGATATGAGCAACATTTCCCGTAAACTTTGCCTTATAGTAAAAGTATATAAACATACACGGGATCGCGACCATCAAGCCTGCGGCTGTGGTGATCATGGCTTCACCGATATCCCCAGCCAACTTTTCAGGTGAACCCATCGCACCCATACCAATCTTGTCGAAGGCGCCAATCATGCCTGTCACGGTTCCGAGCAACCCTAACATGGGAGCAATCTGCGCATCCAAGGAGAGGTGTCCCAACGGTTTCTGCCACTCGGAAATCTCTTCGATGGACGCTTCTTCCATCGCCTTTTCAAAGGCAGCCACATCCACCTCGTCTCCCCGGCTCACCCGTTCAAGCCCAGCCTTCAGGATCGAAGAGAGCATACACGGTGCACTATTGCAGATCATGTTCGCTGCATGAAAATCCAAGGCGTCAAGCGCGTTACTCAAGTTCACCTGTACGTCCAGACGCGCCATTTTCACAACGCGATACTGAATAGCGCAATACACTGCAAGCCCAACTCCCGCCACCGAACACAAACCAATAGGCCACATGACAGGTCCGCCGACGATCCACAAATCCAACAAGGTCTTTCCACCTCCCTGTTGCGCACCTGCTGCGGCACTGCCCAAGCCCCCTGTCTGGGCATGCACCACACATGCGATAACCGTCAGCAATGCCATCATCATCACAAGTTTACCCTTATTCATCGCGTTCATCCGACTTTCTCCTTTTTCTTTTTAAGCAGCTCCTCAGCCAGTTTATTGATGTCCTCTGTCACATTGAAAAAAACGTTTTCAAGCGGAGCCTTCTCTTTCTCCATCGTCTTTTTCGACTCCATGATTTTCGTCAATTCGACAAGCGCATCGGCTGACCAGTCCGTACCTGTAAAAATCACTGCGACTTCATAGTAGATATCCCGTGCACGATGATAACGCCCTAACTTCTGATAACACACCGCCGAAAGCATGAGCGCATCCGGAAAGGTTTCGACATCCTTGTTTGCCAACACTACTGACTTGCAGGCCGCCTCCAGCGCCTCGCGTAATTTGCCCTTGCTATAATGAATTTCACCGCGAACAAGCCAGTAGTTACCATACGAGACATCCTCGGCGTCCGGCTCATCAACCGTCTCGTAATCCGCTATAGCCTGTTCAATCTTGCCTTGCTTGATCAGTGCACGGCATCCCTTCAAGATCGCGACACGGCCATACGGCGTCCACTCTGCACGGCCGGCATTCATAAAAATCGAGTAGGCCGCCTCGTATTGACGATTTGCACGCGTAACCGTGTTACTGTCAGACGCCGCACGCATTTCACGAGCCGCCGAATTGACCATATACATCGCTAAATCCATGGATACATCAAACCCATTATTATCAGGAATGTCGAGATAGGGCACTGCGGGACGGATGGTGGGTGTCATGATGCGGACTGCTGAAGCCCAGTCGCAATTCTGGCAGGCTGTTGCAGCAGCCAGCCGGTCATACTCCAATTCAAATTCACAACGAATGATTTGCGCCTTGTCGATCTGAATGGCAATGGCCCCTGGCTGGGTGCCCTGCATTAAAATCATATTCTCTTGGCGTCCTAGGAAGGTCACCTCATAAGGGATCGGATCAACAGTCTTATCTGCCGGCTGGACCAGAAGGGATGCCTTGACAGGCGCCAGGTTGCCAAAACGATGCTTGGCAAAGGAAGTCGTCGGTGCAGCGACTGGCGTCGGTGCAGGTGTCGATTTGGGTCCGCCAATAAGTTGCGCATGGAGAGACCATGACATCAAACTCATTAGTAAACAGGTTGTGCGCATCACACTCATGTCCCTTTCCCCTCCAACTTCGCACGCAATTTCACCCCCTGCTCATATTCAGGGAATGTCTTTAATGCTTCCTGCGCTAAAAATTCCGTCAGCGTTTCCTTCGCCTTTGTTTCAAGGTAAAGCTGCATCAGGCACTCGGCCCGACGGAGATAGGCCTTCGCCACCCACGCCCGATGATTACTATACATGACATAGATTCGCTCATAGTATGCAGTCGCTTTGAGCCAATCTTTCTTCGCTTCCGCACAGAGGCCAAGGCCATGCAATGCTACCGGCCAGCTTGAACGCCAGGCCTTAACACCAAGGACCGCGTCAAAACACTGCTGTGCCTGATCCATCTTCTTCTGGTCGCGATAAATTTCACCCAACAACAACAGCGCCTCTGCAGCGTCCCCAGTAGTTGCATAGACATTCTTAATGATAGTCAAGTGGTCCTCTGCCTTCTTGATGAGTTCATTTGCTGCAGTTGTTGAGGAAGCCTCCTTCGCCTTTAAAAGGGATTGTTTGGCAATATACATCCGCGCATCAAGCGCGATGTCCGTCTCCGGAAAGTCAGTGATAATCCGCTCCGCGGTCATCATTGCCATCAGCGTCAGATTCTGCGCCAACGCGCTGTCCAGCATGACTTCCATGACATTCGGACTCGCGTAGTCGAGATTTTCTTCATGTAACAGATTTTGGCGAATCTTACCCGCCGCAACAGGAGTAAGTCCAGGCTTATACAGCATAATACGCTGATAACGAAGCCGGAGCACATGATTATCCGCGGCAATCGCCTTGTCCCAGTTATTTGCCATTTGCGTCCAAGCCTCATTCACGTCATTCGTGGTCATACGCTTGGTCGTTGAAATCCACTCATCGAGAATCAGGTCCACGCCCATGGCCTTGCGATCCTGTCCAAACCGTTCAACCGCCTGCCTATAAAAGTTCAGAGCCCCTATTTGATCGCCTAAATTGAAAAGGGACTTGCCTGACCAGAAGGTCGCCAAGGGGATATTCGACCCGTCACGATTGCGCGCCATGTAGCTTTCAAAATGAGCAATAACTTCCTTGAATTTTTCAGCATCATACAGTATCTGGCCGGACTGGAAGGCTGCGTGATTGTAATATTCAATGTTAATAAGGTCATCGGGTGCTTTCAAGGCCTCTTGATAATAAGTAACCGCATCGAGTCCGCGGCCTACTGTACCGGCAATATCCCCTCGAACCATGTGCGCTTCAAAGCGCAAGGATCCATCCGGATACTTCGCAATGAACGTCTCAAGCTGCTTCTCAGCCTCATCATACTTGCCCAGCGCATAGTTACAGACCGCCTGACGGTAGGTACTGTCTTCCACATACTTGGACGCAGCGAGCTTGATCACCTGAGCAAATTCCTGCTCAGCCCCTTGGAAATCACCAGGAAACATCAGCGACATCGCTGTCCAGTAAATCGCCGCATCCACCTGTTCCCAACCCGGGAAGCGGGTACGCAGTTCACGCAGACGTGTGACCGCCTTGTCAAACTGCTCCTCCATAAAGTGCGCATACCCGAGAAGGAAAAGGCATTCAGCCGCCATTTGATGCTTCGGGCTGACCCTCAAAACTTCCTCTAAGAAGGTAATGACTACGGGCCAATTCTTCTGCTGCACATACACCTGCGCCGTCATCATCGTAATCTCGTCGTAATAGAGGCCCCCTGGATATTTATCCATATACTGCCGTGCCAGCACAAAGAACCTGTCCCGCTTATCAAAGTTTGAGGAGCAGATAAAGGCTAAGTATAAGCACTCTTCCGCACGCTCCTTGCTCGGCGTAACACCATGCAGATGGATGAATGCTTCACAGGCCTCATAGTAACGAAGCGCATCCATGTAACTACGGGAAATCCGATAAAAAAGGTCTTCGTCGTAATTCTTAACCTCAGCTAGAATCTTCAGATCCCCTTCCGTATCGCCAATCCATTCCATAATACGCATCAGGCGACGTGGATCTGTCTTGCTGCGTTTCTCATACTCGGCCATTTTCTTCAACCGCTCGAGATAAGCTTCTGTCCGACGCTGCACCTCCTCGTACGGGAAGACGAGACGGAAAATCCACAGAGCCTCGCGATACCGTTCATCCCCAAAAAGCGCATCGCCCGCTTCCAGCGCAGAAAGATTAAAGGCGATGGAGTGCGACGCCAGCGAATCCCGCTGCAGAATGTACGGAATCACGGGATACAGCTTGTCCAAGGCCTTGGTCTTGAGGAACGCTGTCGCCAGCAACGTCGCCGCACGCCCCCGCCGCAGATTGTCAGGCGCACTGCGGAAGGCCTGATAAAGCGGCTCACAAGCCGAAGTCCAGTCATCCAAGGTCAAATAACAGCGCGCAATACTCGCATAAATATCCGTCTTGATGTCCGAAGGGAATTCATACCTGTTAATCGCCTCCTGGTAAGCCTTGATCGCCTCCTTGGCTTTTGAAGAAAAACGTAGCGAGTCCGCAATATAGACCGCCGCGATCGATGCTCGCGGGCCATTCGGATAACGCTTGCGATAGGTCAGAAAGGCTTCCTGGGCCTTCGGAAATTGCGCGGTCAAGAAGTAACAAATGCCGAGATGGTAATAGATACTTTCCATTTCGGCATGTCCAGTGGATGTTTTTACATCCTTCAGCGTCTCAATGAGCGCAAGGAGGTCAGGAATCGCAGACTCGTATTCGCCGAGACTCATCTTCCGGAGGACGTTCTCGCGAATTTCGCGCATCGTATTCTGAATCTGTCCAGAGGCCTCTGGCACAAGGCAAAACGACATACCCGCCAACACGATTGCCAATAGGCATTTTTTACTCAAACTCAAACGCATGGGTGAAATCACAAAAGAGTCCTGTCGCTAAAAAAAAAACTGAATGATTGATAGAAGCACACTCATTAATTAGCGAAACACATTACTAAGTTTCAGGAATAGAAGCAATCCCAAAAATAAAATAAAAAATGCGCCATCGCAGTTTTAACACCGCCTGACGCATCTCCATTGTCTCGTTATAACGGACGCACACTAATTCCCTGATGCAGCCCGTCCTCCGGTTGTGTTGCCACCGCCACCGTGTCGTCCCCCACCCATATCGCCCCACATTCCACGGGGCGAGGAGGTGTTGTCGTATATAGACTGGATCTGGTCTGCAAACTGTAGCGCCTGATCTCCGGTATATCCCATGTTTTTCCCTGTCGCCTCCAGCAGTGTCTTGCGCTCTTCCTGATACAGATCCCCCATCGAATGACCCAACTCGTGCATCTCCTTACGTATTTCAGGAGAATTCTCAGTTTTACCGTCCATCATGGCCGCCGTCAGTTCATTCATCCGATTGGCAGTTGCCACGAGCTTGTCATGATTCGCACGTTGCGCTGCATTCATCTGGCGTGTATCCACCGATGTCAGAAAATCGGTGCGCGTTGCGACACGTTGCTGCATCTGCTGACGGAATCCTTCACGTTGTGCTGCGATCTCTGCCTGTTGTTCGGGTGTCAAAACTGAATTGACAAAGGCTTTAACCTGCTCGCCAAGATCTTTCTTATCGCCTGCATCCGCCTTCACAACCTTGGGTTGCGTGGGTTCCAGACCGGAACCGCTCTTCACTGTATCGGCCAACTGGCGTTTTAAATCCTCAATTTGGCGCTTTGCCTCGTACAAGGCCTGCTCATCAACTACCTTAACGATACGATCCGGCTTCACCACTTTTGTCTCAACCGGTACTTCAGGCGGGGGCGCTGTCAGCGTTATCCAGCCCCAAGCTCCTCCTGCCCCCATCAAAAGTCCTGCGATCAAACCCGTTCCCAACATACTAAACCTGTTTTGCATTGTATCTAACTCCTTTTGTTTAAAAACGTCTGTCCTTTAAAAAAATTGCCAAAAAAAATAAACTTATTGGCACTTCCAAAATTTACTGACATTTCCCCAACTTACTGACACTTCTTAGACTTACTGACACTTCTTATACTCTCCATAGCCATGGCCATCAAAGTTTGGGTCAGTAATGCGGCTGTGAAATCCGCATGATGAAGTCCCTTAATGGGCGCGAACTCAACAATATCGCACCCGATAATCTGATGCGCGGACGCCACCTTGCGCAAGATCCGGATCACATCATACCAGAAAAGTCCGCCGATCACGGGCGTCCCTGTCGCGGGCATCACCGACGGATCCAGTCCGTCCACATCAAAGCTCACAAAGACTTCCTTTGGAAAACCACGGGGTATAAAGTCGCTCGGCATGTGCCCGTCCGCAATATCCAGCCCGTCATACGCCGTAATGGTCTTCTTGTGTTTGGCGCGATAGTCCCGCTCCTCCTGAGAGACAGCTCGCGTTGCGATTTGCAGCAAGGGGAACCCCAGTTCATGGACGCGCCGCATCACACAGGCGTGCGACAGGCCGGTCTCTTCATATTCATTCCGTAAATCTGCATGGGCATCAAAATGGATAACCCCAACCTTCTTTCCGGCCGCATGGAACGCACGTGCTGCCCCCAATGTGACCGTATGCTCGCCCCCCAACAAAACCGGAATCGCGCCACACTTCAACGCCTCTCCTACGCGCGCTTCAATCGCATCCATCCATGCCGCAGGTTGCTTTGATGCCACCTTGATCGGTTTCTGGGTGTGAATACCCCAATCGCCCGGACGATACCCATAAATGTCTGCTTCCAACTGTTGAGAGGCCTCAATAATGGCCTCAGGCCCTTGGCGTGTCCCACCCCCGTACGAGACACTCAACTCCATCGGCGCTGAAATGATATGGAACCCCGCCGCTTCAGCAGACGCCGGCTTAAATTCTGACTCTAAAAAGTACTTCATGCCTGACTCCCTCGTTTTGACGCGCATACTTTAGCATACCGGACGCGCGTATCGCAAGAAAGGACGGATTGACTGAGTGACCGATTGACTGATTGAGTCATTGGGTCAACCCAGTCACTCCGTCAATCCGTCCTAATAGCTCAATCGGTCACTCGGTCAATCAGTCAATACGTCCTCACTGATCCCCCGTCACTCAGTCACTCGGCCCTTCCTCAAGCCTTCTCTATCTGCCGCGTTCCGCGGCAGTCAGGATAGCCTGAGCAGCCCCAGAAGTCCCCTTTGGAAGATGCGCGACGTCGCATGGGCTTACCGCACGCTGGGCAGGCAGGTGAATCCTGCTGTAGTGCAACTGCCGCTTTCCTTGCGGTGCTCATCCGTTCGCGTATGCCGCCTTCTTCGACAAACGTTCCTTCCTGTGACTTGAGCTGGCGATTGAGCAAGCCGATAGTCCGCTGTGCCAGCACCAACAGGGCGTTCGCGCACACGATGTCATTGCTGCTCTCCAGCCAGGGAGCGAATTTTCGCTTTTGACTGTGGAGGTAGACCCAATGGTCATGCACCTCATCATCCGTATGGACAAAGGGATCCAAAAGGATTGAGACGATGGACTGGTACTCTTTTGAATGGACACTCCACGGGACCTCGTCGCGAAACCCGATGTAATCCTCCAGATCCCCGGTTAACTCCTCCATGCTGGCCTTTGCTACGTTGGTGAGTTTGATCTCCGTTTCGGAGGAGGTTTGCGCACTGGAGGAGCCTTCGATGATGTTCTGCTTACAGGAGCGCGATGCACCCACCATCTGTCCGACAGCCTTGCCCAGCGGGTCATCCTTCCAAGTGATGAACCGCTTGCAGAAGCTCATCACCCCGAGATGCACGATGGTTGCAAAGTTCAACGAGTACAAACGACGAAAGCCACCGCTCTTCTTGAAGATGGTGGGCCTGATTTTTTCTTCTGACATAAAACGACCCTTCTTTTTAGTTATTAATGGGCCTTATTATCCTCATTAGGCGCGCTTAAGAAAAGGATTTTTTTAGGGTTTTTTGATCGATTGAGTTATCTAGTCAACCCGTCATCAGCAATCAATCAGTCAACCCGTCACTCGGTCAATCAGTCCTACCCAATCAATCCGTCAATCAGTCAACCCGTCAATCCGTCCTCACCCCTACCCCTGCTTCCGCTGCCAGAGCAGCCAGATCGTGATGCTCTTGCCGTCAATGATCGCACCTGCATCAATGGCGGCATTGATCTCGTCTGCGCTCATGATGACAGGCTCCAGGTTTTCATCAAAGTCCGGACGCTGCTCCATGGGCTCTTGCGCAATCTTGGCATAATAAAGATAATGCCGCTCTTCGCTATAACCCGGACATGGCACCGTCACGCCCACCGGCTCCAAGGATAGCACGGAATATCCGCTCTCCTCTTCCATCTCGCGGCGGGCACAGTCCTCTGGCTTTTCGCCCTCTTCGATGCCGCCTGCAACAACTTCCAGCAGTGTCTCTTCAATCGACTTGCGATACTGACGGACGAGTACGAACTTTCCGTCCGGACGCTGCCCCAGAATCACGGCAGCGCCACGGTGCCGAATAATCTCGCGCGTCGACTTCCGTCCATTGGGCATGACGATGGAGGACACATCAATCGTCAGCGCGCGCCCCGTAAAGGCGCGTTTCGTTTCTGTGGTCACTTCGGTTAAATCAGCCTGTTTATTCATAGGTTATGATTATATTCTTTTTATGCATCCCGAAAAAGTCCAAAAACACAGCCGTGGGGACTTTGGACCTGAGACGTGGGATATTACGGTTCGACAGAGGCGTCTGCCCCGTGTTAATATATTTTCCGTTAACACCATGATTATTCCTCCACTTGTACAAAAAAAACTAGCGGCCCTCCCTGAGAAGCCCGGATGTTACATGATGCGTGACCGAAAGGGAACCATCATATACGTTGGCAAGGCGCTCTCGCTCCGAAAGCGTGTGCAAAGTTACTTCAGGGACGCCACCCTGCGCAAAGCACCCCCAAAGTTGCGCAGCATGGTGAACAGCATCGCAGATATAGAGGTGGTCACGGTCAAGGGAGATGCCGAGGCTCTTCTCACAGAGAGCAATCTGATCAAGACCTATCGTCCGCGCTACAACATTCTCATGCGGGATGACAAACAATATCCTGCGCTTCGGGCAGATCCCCGTGAACCTTTCCCTCGGATCACGACCTGCCGGATCATCCGCGATGACCATGCCATCTACTTTGGCCCTTTTCCCTCGGACTCTGTTGTCCGTACCGTTCTCGATTTTACTGAGAAGCGGTTCGGGTTACGTAAATGTTCCCCGATCCATCCCGATGCCGACGCCTACCAGCACTGTATCAACGATATCGTGCGCTTTTGCTCCGCACCCTGCGTCAGCCGCATCTCACCCGAGGACTACCGAGCTCGCTTTGACGATGCCTGCGCCTTTTTGCGGGGCGAGCGCATGGTCATCATCAAGGAGCTCAAAGAGCAGATGCAGAGGGTTGCGCACGAACAGGACTACGAGAAGGCGGCGGTCCTCCGCGACACGTGGTTCGCCTTGGAAGAGATCATGAAGCGCAGAAGAGGCATCATCACAAGGGCTCCTGATCTCCGCGCCGCAGATGCGCGCAAAGGCATCCAAGAGCTTCAAGAGCTGATCGGGTTGCCCAATGTACCCACGCTCATTGAGGGTTACGACATTTCAAACCTCTTCGGCACGCACTCCGTCGCAAGCATGGTGGTGGCCTGCGAGGGAATCCCGGACCCGCGCTTCTATCGTCACTTTAAAATTAAAACGGTTGTAGGTTCGGATGATCCGCGCTCGATCGCCGAAGTGGTGAAGCGCCGTTATACCCGCGTGCGGGATGAGGGCAAGCCCCTGCCTGGCCTGATCATGATCGATGGTGGCATCACGCAACTCCGCGCCGCGCGCGAAGCACTCGCGGAGATCGGAATGGAGACGATTCCCAGCGTGGGCATCGCCAAGCAATTTGAAGAGATTGTGGTGGATGATGGACGCGAGCCCATACGCCTGCCGTTGGACTCGCAAGCCCTGCGCGTCCTGACGCGCCTGCGCGATGAAGCTCACCGGTTTGCGCTGACCTATCATCGCTGGCTCCGTAATCGCACCATCCGCGAATCCGCGCTGGATGCCATCCCTGGCATCGGCCCCTCTAAAAAGACCGCGCTCCTTAAGCACTTCAAATCCATCTATCGCCTCTCTCGTGCTACACTCGAAGAGATCGAGGCTGTTCCCGGCATTGACCACTCTCTTGCCGAAGCTATCGTGCGGGTGCTGGCGCAGGATTAGAGGGCCATTTTGCTTGGGATAAGGACGCAAAGACCTGAAGACACCAAGACTCAAAAAAAGACAAAAGACCTCGAAGATCCGTCTTCGCGTGAAACGTGTTGGAGGGTCGGGTTACACCCCGACCGCGGCACGGGTGTAACCGTGCCCTCCAATAAGCACAAAAATACACAATCCAAAAAATCCTGAAGTATCCCCACGCCGAATGGTTTTCGCTTCGCTTCAACGAGCCTTATTTCTGCCTTTTACCGCATACACGTAAGCCAAGAGCGTAAACCACTCCGATGACCGTTGTCAGGTAGATCCCCCAGATACCGGCGGCGAAAATTTGAGGAATCACGTAGAGACGTCGAAAATCAGATGTCGAGATTTCATAATCAGGGTGACATGCGTGAGAGACCAATCCATATTTCCATTGCTCGAAATCGTTACTCGTTCTTAAATATGCTATAGCCACTCCGACAACCATGTTGAACAAGAGTACGGCCCACATCTTCCTTGGAACACCACTCCGGTCCATAAACCATGCACACAATCCGATCTCAACAGCACTCAACGCAAACATAGAAATGAATGTCGCGGGTTCACCAACTGTTCCGAGCAGGGCGAACGGCCAATATCCAATGATGCCGCCAATAACAAAGACCCTGGCCTCGTACCCTGGAATCACCCACAAAGCAATGACTCCCGCCAGCCATGCAGACATGAAGACAAAACAATGCGACTGTAGTGCTTTCATTCTCTCTGCTAGTTCCATGAGGGAATACCGATTTCTACAGGAGAAGGTTTTGATTCCATGCACGGCAGGAGCGGCTGCTTGACGCGCACCAACGGCATTGTGACGCCATCTGGATTCACATATTCAACGCGCTTTTGTGCTTGGTTGAAGACGATCATGGCTTTATCCTTGCCAAACGAAAACCCCAACTTATCTGAAAGCAATGTGATTTCCAAAGGCTCCTTTTGCATCTGTTCCCACCCGTCTTTTGTAGCCAATTCTCCCTGACCCCAGTACTGGCTTCCTTTCTTGCTGAGCATGAATCGAATTAGGGGAAAATAAACAGGCTCATAACAGCCGAGCATATCATCGTGTGTCCGAGGAGATTTGATTGTGGGATCGCGTACGCATGCCGGCTTCTCCATTTTCGTCATGAACTGCTTTTCACCGCTGATCGAGTAATCATCGTTTTCTTGGGCCTTACGATCCTCGATAATAATGAAGGGTTTTCTGGATGCCTCATCCAAGCCGATCTTCGTCCCGACCATGCTGGAGGGAGTCCACCCCCATTCCAGACCTTCTGGACAGACCTTGAGGGGCACCTCCACACCGCGGCATGTCGAATAGTAGACACCGGCTCTTTTGAAGACCGGGATCAAGGTGCCAGGTCCCGGCACCGCCTTGCGGTTGCTATAGTTCCGATCGGGCAAATTGTACCACCCAATAAGATAGTCCCTCTCCCCGACAGGTTCAGCAGGCACAACACGGCATCCTGCCGTGGCAACCGTCAACAAAATCAGTACTAGTGCCGTTTTCTTCATTGTCTTTCTATTGACAGGATTTAGGACGCAAAGACCCCAAGACTCCAAGACTCAAAAATGAGCAGTTAGCAGCACTGCCCAGTTTCAAGTTTCGAGTTTCCAGGCACCCCCTACTTTTTCGTAGGGGTGCCATACCAATCCACATTGCGGGTGGCATACATCACGATGCCGAGGGCGGCGAAGAGACCGATGGTGCCGAGCAGCAACGCATAATCCTGAAGCTGGAGCGTGGTGTACAAGAAGGTAAAGATGACACAGAGCTCCAACGCGATCAACTGAGCGCGCTTGGAACCCTTGAGTACAGAGGCGCTGTAGAAAGTGATCATTGCACCTGAGGTGACTGAACCTATGAGGTAAGCCCAGCCGAAGGACATCAACTCCGAGAGTGCGAGCAACAGCATGTAGAAGAGGCAGAGCGCGACACCGACGAGGATGTATTGCAACGGATGAATGCGCAGTTTGCCGAGGGTCTCAAAGAGGAAGAAGCCAGTAAAGATCATCACAATAAAGAGGATGCCATATTTGACCGAGCGTTCAACCAGACGATAGCTGTCCACCGGCGTATAGAGATCAACACCAAAACCCGATTTCTTAATCGCACTACCATCCACGTCCCGCTCCTCTTCCGAACCCGACAGCCAGGATTGCGGATAGCCGCGACCATAGTAAGCGACTTTCCACACCGCCTTGAATCCACTAGCACTAATTTCAGGGGGCTCAGGCATGAACAACCCCTGAAAATTGGGGTCTGGCCACTTGGACTCGATCGAGGCTGTCGTCTGCAAGCCGAGTGGAGCAATCTTAACGCCTCCACTGCCATTTAAGCCAATGGACAGAGAGAAGGGAACATTACTCGTACCCGTCGTATCCGTCCACAAATCAATAGGCAACTTTGCACGAAGCGTATTCGCAAATCCAAGGCTGCTGTTGCCAGGCTGCATCGGCAATTTTTTGTCGCCGAACTGAATGTTGAGTTCATTGGTCACGCCGCGCAAATCGCTGACAGCAAAAACAACCGAGGCCTCGTCCCACAATACCGCGTTATCCTCAATTTTCCACTCCTGTAAATTAGGACGCGCAAACGTACCCTTGAAGACAAAATCGCCCCTATACAAGACAGCCTTATAAATGCCGCGATAGCGCTCGGAGGGCGCGAGTGAACACTTTACATCATAATCAGCAGGTAAGAACCAGGCATACCGTTTCACAACAGTCGGCACATCGGTCTTCACCAGTTTGCCATCTACAAAGATCTCTTTTCGGGTCACAATCGTCTTCTCATACGGAACCTGCAAAAGTGGACCTGCCACAAACTGCTCACTGCCCCAGGTCTGCGTGATTTCGGTCACAGCCTGATTCCGCGTTGTTAAGCGCTCTCTCAAACGAGACTCAAACATGCTCAGTGGAATGAGCAAAAGTAGGACAAGAAATCCAATCACGCCAATTTTAAACATGGTTGCTATTCTACTCAAGAAACTCGCGACAACAGACGGCGGATTTTGCTGCGGTTCGGGCTGCTGCTGCAAGGGGGCGACTGGCAGATCACTCGGTGCTTGTTCAGATGTGTTCATGTTTTTATACCTCGCTTCGGTGTGAATGAATGATTAACAAAAAAAGGTTTTAAGCTGGACTCAAGATGCCAGTAGCTTGCAACAATGACGCTGGCTTACGCTCTGAAGCCATCGCATGCTTTGCGCGTTTCAGAACTTCTGAGAGTGCCACAAGATACTCATCAAACCGTTTTAGCCCTTTTTCCGTAAGACTCACGGTTGTGCGCGGCTTCACGCCGACGAAAGTCTTCTTCACGCGGACAATGCCGGCCTCCTGCAAGGCCTTCAGATGACGGCTCAAATTTCCATCAGTCAACCCGCTGGCGGATTTCAGATCATTAAAGGACATAGGATCTGTTGCTGCGCAAAGGGTCGAGAGAATCGCCATCCGATTCGGCTCGTGGAACAAACGCTCTAACTGGGGCAGTTCTTCATTGTTAAACGGACTCATCAGCACCTCCTTCTTGTGTCATTGCATTGCTTCTTAAAATCCAGCCACCAACCATCTCCCCTGCAAAGAAGATCGCACCCATCGGCAAGGGATTCAAAAATGAAATCTGCGGCAACAACAGGCAGCAAGCGCCAGCCACTTGATAGTAAAGCCCGACAAAAAGAATGCCACGCGGCAAGGAATGGCGATAGCCCATGTGCGCAAGGCCAAAGAAACACATCCATGTTCCAAACAGAAGATCATAATCCCCTCGCAGGACGAGCGCGATGGTGAACACGCCGCCAAGCGCAAGCGCGGGAAAGAGTTCCAGCGTCGGCAGAAGCACCTGCCAGCGACGCGAGCCAAAATGATTTCGCAAGAACCACCAAGCCAGAAATCCATAATTGAGTGCAAGGCTTGCGACCAGTACGACACCCCATCCGACAAGCTGGAGGTCCAGCTTCTGAAGTCCTGGCACGCGAGCAAGGATCACTGCACCTAGGAGAGCGACAAGTCCGCCCAGCATGCGCGCTGTACCTGAATAGCCACTAAAACGTCGGCGCTCAAGAATTAAACTGCGGAGCTGATCAACCTGTCCAAGTGCATCATGTATATGGTGAGCAATCATCCTTTTCCTCCTGTTGAACGCCACCATCATGACATATTCAAAAGTACTTTGCAATACAAAGTTGTTTGTATTTTTTTTGTTATTTCTTTCCAAAGGGTGTTCGATATATAATATCCAACACTATGAGCAAGTTCCAACCACGCGATTATAGTGTCACCGAAGAGATCTCTCACAGTGCCATCCACGCGATCGGCAGCCATCTGGGAGCAGCCATGCTCGCCTTGATGATCGTCTTTGGCGTCCAAAGCGGCACGCACGTCCCCTGGAAGGTGGTCAGTGGCGCAGTCTTCGGTTCCTCCATCATTTTGCTCTACACGGCATCCTCCGTCTACCACGCCCTGACCCATGAACGCGCCAAACAGATCATGGAGATCTTCGACCATATCGCCATCTACTTCTTGATCGCAGGTACCTATACGCCCTTCACGCTCGTCACGTTACGCGAATCAAATCCCGTCATCGCTTGGACCATCTTCGGTGTCGTCTGGGGGATAGCCCTTATCGGAAGCATCACCAAAATCAACAACACAGGTAAATGGCGCAAGCTCTCCACGCTCGCCTACATCTTGATGGGATGGATCGTTGTAATCGCGATCAAACCGCTCATCGCGGCAATGCCTCTAGGAGGACTCCTGTTGCTACTAGCCGGCGGCTTGCTCTATACGCTCGGCACCGTCTTCTACCTCTGGCGGATTATGCCCTTCCACCATGCGGTCTGGCATCTTTTCGTCTTAGGCGGCACCCTCTGCCACTTTCTTTGCATCCAACTCTATGTGATGATGCGATGATAAATAAAAAAAAACTTCCCTGGGTCTTCCTCCCCTTACTCATCGCTCTGTGCGCATATAGCAACCCCACACAGAAGGCGTCTGTTTCTGCTGCACAACCGTTACGCACATCTGGCTACACCTACTCCTGCTGGCTGAACGGCTGGCGGAAACACAAGGCGGATCAAAGTCCTGAAATTCTGGCGATCCAAGCGAGCTGCTATGCTTTCACGCTGGACATGGGCAACTTCTCAAAGGCGGGTTTTTCCTCCGAGCTGGCAGGGCCTTTGAGTTACGCTTCCATGCTGATGACAAGTACGGCCCCCTTATACCGACTCCCCCCGCCAGAGCTAATCATCATGCTCGAGGTGAACGGCGAGCAGTATCGTGCCGTCAGTTGTGCAGCAGGTCGAGATCCTGACCCCAGACGGCTGGGCTTCGCAAAGATGTGGGAGTCCGGACGTTTTGTCCAGCATTTTGAACTTGAAGATCTCCAGTTTCAATCCGCTTCCGGAATAACGTTGAACTGCAAAGCTGACTTGGATTTGGTCGCCTGGCCAGATTCACTGACGCTAACCGCTTCACTCGCGCCGGCTGCGGCAGAGGGGGCTGGCTGGAGTCAGGCAAAAGTCAGTCTCCAGCTCAAGGGGAGCGGCGTTGACTGCCGAAATGAAAAAACTTTTTCAGGCGTATGGCTTCCTTCAACAACGAATGCGCTGACAGTAACGTATGCATATCCCGGGCGAGTCGTTTCTGCGCAAAAGTTTTCCATTCAAGTAACCTCTGGGACGAACAACGTCTTTCCTGTGGCGTATGAGGAAGCAAAGAGTTGCTTTGTGGCAAAGGCACCCAAATTTAATCGCTCCTTTAAGGCTGGGTATACAGACATCCGGAACTATGATGACTTTTTGATTACGGTTGACAGTGCGGAGACGCAGCCGAAAGATATTCCCTTCCTGCTTGATTTCCGCGCACCAGCCAACATCACAGGACTTTGCCCG
>Ga0268284_1000440_pt1 | contig 28595 bp, 13 predicted proteins | sample saktaG_14_FD_190137 | JGI IMG/M metagenome (GOLD analysis project Ga0268284, IMG submission 190137) | Saline water microbial communities from Sakinaw Lake, British Columbia, Canada - sak_2013_06_06_40m | ecosystem: Environmental > Aquatic > Non-marine Saline and Alkaline > Saline ...
TTTCCATGTCCCCGAACACGAATTCCCGGTTCACCACCCGGCTGATACAATGGTAGATCACCGGTTTGGGCGACTCCAGTCTCGGCGGAATAATCCAGCGGGCGCGTCTCATGATGCGCGCAGCATACGCCCGCATAAATGGCAACGCAAGAAAAATTCTATAAAGGGACAGTCCCTTTAAGGATTAGTCAAGGATTAGTCAACGTTGCAAGGGACAGTCCCTTTGTAAAAAGTCCTTTTAATTGACACCTGGCGCATTTGGAATCAGAACTCTTTGTCGCCAAATTTGAACCAACCGAGCCATGACAATCCACTCGCTCTTAGCACCTTTCGCCTTTTTCGCGCTGCTGGCAGGCATTTCCACGCCGTTGCTCGCCCAAGTCCACTATGAAAATGACCATCCATGGAAGCAGCGGGCCGAGTCAGGCCCCGATGCGGAAGTGCCTGGGTGGTTTTACAATCTGGGGATCACCGGCATGCGCGCAGTGCTGGTGGCCGATGAGCCAAAGGTGCTGCTGGTGAGGCATGTTTTCCCCAAGACCCCGGCGAGAGGCCTCGTCAAGATCGATGACAAGATCATCGGAGCAGGTGGTCAGTTGTTCAAGAATGAGCATCGCAACGGTTACGGCATGAAAATTTTTGGTGGGGACGGTCCGGTAGCGGAGTTGGCGGCGGCCTTGGAAGCCTGTCAGGGAAAGTCCGGCACGGGGAAGCTATCGCTGGCCGTGCGGCGAGGCCAGGAAACGATCAACGTTGAACTCAACATCGGGAAAAAATACGGGAGCTATGCCGCAAGTTACCCGGCTCAGTGCCCCAAGTCGGAGATGATCCTCAAGGAGTTGCTGGCCTACATCGCCAAGCAACAAAACGCCGAAGGTTCCTTTGGCGATCCGGTACATAATACCTTTTCGTCTCTGGCATTACTCGCGAGCGGCGAGAAACGCTACCTGCCAGACGTCGAGCGCAATTTGCGCTATCTCTGCAAGACGATACCGTCGGCCGTTAATGACAGGAAGTATGGTTTGATGAACTGGACCTACATGGGCACGGCGATTGTGCTCAGCGAGTATTATCTCGTGACAAAGAAAGCCTGGGTGCTGCCGGAGTTGCAACATATCCATGACCTGCTGGAGGCTGGGCAATACCTCGACATGTCACAAATCGATCCGAAGGTGAAGGAATCGCATCCGGATGCCTATCCGAAGGATCCTAAGGCCGCTCATGGCGGTTGGGGGCACAACCCTGGTTTCGAGGGCTACGGCCCCATCGCCATGATCACTGCCCAGGGCGCACTGTCCTACTCCCTGATGCAGCGCTGCGGGATCAAGATCGACCGTGCCCGTCTCGACGCGGCCTATAGTTTCCTTAAGAGGGGTTCCGGAAAGAACGGCTATCTTTGGTACAGTGACTCGGTTGGCGGAGGTCCGGACGACTGGGCGGACATGGGCCGGACAGGTGCCGCAGGCATCGCCAGCTTCCTCAGCCCCTACAACGATGGCGACTACCGCAAGCAGGCGCTCCTGCATTCCAAAGTCATCGGTGAGCATCCGCAAAGCTTTCCTGACACACACGGCTCGCCGGTCATGGGCATGGCTTATGCGGCGCTTGCTGCCAATATCGAACCTGCCAACTTTCGCAAACTGATGGACGCCAACCGCTGGTGGTTCACGATGGCTCAATGCGCCGATGACACCTTTTACTACCAGCCGAATCGTGACAACGCGGGTTACGGCCCGGACGCACGCATGACGGCCTCGTCCGTGGTGGCCTTCATTTTCACCATCCCGAAGCGGAGCCTGGTGATCACCGGCAAGGACGTTCCGCCTGCCAAATGATGGATAGCATTTGGCAGGCATGTGGTTGAACCCGCAGATCCAGGGATTCTCATTGTAACATTAACAGGAAACAACCGCAGCCATCGGCGGCACCACCAGCGGAAATGCACGTGATTGACCGTGTCATCATCCATCCATCCGGCCTGTCTGGTATTCCTTGTTCACCTGGCAATGATTCGTTCTTCTAAGCCTTTTACGAACCATGAACCCAAACACCATCATCATCAGCGTCATTGCGGCATGCTGTCCGGGCATTGCCCCGGGCGTGGAACCGGCGGCGCCAGCCACCGCCCTTTCTAACATCACCCGCGATTTCGCCAGGCCTCCGTCCAGGTTCCGTCCGACCCCGTTGTATTGGTTGAATGGCAAAATAGAGAACTCGGTGATTGACTCGCAATTGACCAATTTCCGCGACAAGGATGGCTACGGGAGCGTGGCGATCCTGCCCTTCACCGAATGGCATGAGCCTGAGTTCATGGAGAAATACGGCCACCTGCTCGACAAACTCGACGAGCTTGGCATGTGGGCGATTTTCTGTGATGACCAGAACTTTCCCTCGGGAACGGCCGGCGGAGAAATCGGCAAATCCTATCCCGAGTTCACTTCCCGCCAGATCAACAAAGCCGAACAGGATGTCACCGGGCCGATGGATTATCAGGCGGACGTGCCCGCCGGCGCCCTGATGGGTTGCGTGGCCATGAACAACGACGACCACGCCCAGCGCATCGACATTACCGCGGGTGCCAGCAATGGCAAACTCTCATGGAAGGTGCCCGCGGGCAACTGGAAGATCATGCTGTTCAACTCGCGCAGGGATTTTTCAATGAACCGGAAAGATCCCAATGGCAACCTCGATTATCTCAACCCGGCCGCCGTCGATAAATGGATCAGCCTGACCTACCAGCGGTTTTACGACAAGTTTCCCACTCATTTCGGCACCACCATCAAGAGTTCCTTCTACGACGACATCTCGCTCTATCAGGCAAGCCCCGACGTCTGGAACGGCAACGACCGCCGCTGCTGGACCGACGGGTACAATGCCCTGTTCAAAAAGAAATTCGGCATCAGTCCGGTCGAATTCTATCCGGCGATGTGGTATGACATCGGCCCCGCGACGGCTGCGGCAAGAAGCATGCTCTTCGGGCTCAGGGCGGAATTGCTTTCCGAGAGTTTTGTAAAACGCGTCGCCGTCTGGTGCGCGGCGCACAAGATCGACGCCTCCGGCCATCCGGCCGGCGACTATGAGGTTTCGCCGATGGGGTTCTCCGGGGACGCGATCAAGTTCTATCAACACGCGCAGCGCCCGCTGCTCGATGTGATCGGGGCTTATGGCTCCAAGCGCGATGGCTACAAGTTGTCGGGCTCCGCGGCGTTTCTCTATGACAAGCCAATCCTCCAGTGTGAGACTTATGGAGCCTTCGAGAATTGGAAGGAGGCCGATTTCACTCCGGATCTGCTCTATCGGACGGCCATGGAACTCTATGCCCGGGGTATCAACCTGATCATCCCGCACGGCGTGTGGTATGCCCATCCCAATGTGCCCACCCCGCCGGAAATCTCCTGGAGAAACCCGCTCGTCGCCGCCAGCCTGCCGGATTACAACACATGGGCCGCGCGCTGCCAGCTCATACTGCAGGGTGGCCGCCATGTCGCGGACATCGCGGTGCTCTATCCGATCACGGCGATTTATGCCGACTGTTATTTCGGCAACGAAGGGACCGATCCCGAATACCTCAATGTGGGTGAACGGCTGACCCATACCATCCGGCGTGACTTCACCTTCATGCATCCCGAGGTGCTGGACGGCAATTGCGCGGTGGATGCGGCAAACCACACACTCAATCTCAACAACAAGGTCAACCATGAAAAGTACAAGGTCCTGATCCTGCCTGGCAAGCACGATGCCGGAGCCATCAATCTATCAACCCTGCAGAAGGCCAGGGATTTCTACGACCATGGCGGCACGGTCATCAGCACCGCCAGGCTGCCGGTGAAATCCGCCGAACTCGGCAAGGACGCGCAAGTCGCAAAACTCGTTCAGGACATGTTCGGGCTCGACCCTGACAAACAAGGGCACCCCTATACCAAGACCACCAACGCCGGCGGCGGCAAGGCGTATTTCGTGCCCAACATCGACGAGGGGGTCGATGGAACCAGTCGCCTGGCCGCGGTTCTCAATGAGGCGGTGGCCGTGTGGGACGTCCGCTTCGAGGAAGAGCTGGCCATCAAGAGCGCCAAGGGCAAATTGGCCTATATCCACAAGGTCCGCGACAACGCGGAATATTACTTCTTCGCCAACTCCAGCGATGACAACATCAACACCTGGGTGCGGGTCAGGGGCAAAATGAAACCGGAATTGTTGGATCCGCACACCGGCGCCATCACCGCCGCGGAATTCCAGAACATCCAGCAGGACGGCCAGGGAGTCACCCGCATCCGTCTCAAACTTGGCGCTAACAAGTCGATCTTCGTCAGGGCTGCCGGGTCGCCGCCAAGGTGACCATGCCTTCTCGCTGCACGCCGCTGCGCTAAAGCCCGCAGCCAAGCCCAACATCACCCACGGCGACGGCGCGGGGTCAAATCCTTGAACTTGAAATTTCCAACAACGGCACAACCTAGGAACACGCCAACGCATAGATTCACCCTGATCACCGTCCCGCTGCTGTATCCGCTGGCCGCGCAGCACCTCGCCGGCACGCAGGAAAAACAACCCGACCACACCTCGCGGGCCCCGAATGTGCTTTGTCGCCGAGGCGATTAGGCCCAGGTGGAACTGGCGCGGGATGAATCGTTACTTGCCTTGGGATATCGGCACTTCGCAGAACGTGAGCGCGGCGATGCCGTTAGAGCCCATGAGCAGGCTTTCCGGCGCGCCATCCCAGTCGTTGTCCGCGAGATAGTCGATGGTCCCGGCCTTTGACGGGGCGGTAAGTTTGAGCTTGATCACATTGCCGCCCGCGCTGCCTCCAGTGACTTGGCCCTTCACTCCGTCCAGATAGATATTGATCAGGGTGAGGGGATCGAAGGCCATTTCCTGGCTGAATTCCAAGGCGATCTCATCCTGTTGGGGAGTGGTGAACCAGGCTTTCTTCAAGTCCGGCGCGGTGATCGGCTTGGCCGGCACCAGCCCGTAGTTGTCGCGTTCCATGAGCGGTCCCATCAGGGTCGCGAACTGTTCGTAACCATCCCAGTCGAAATGGCAGAGCCCCCTGCCGTTGAAGCTGTTCCTGATGCCGATGGTGGACATCACGCTCAGGTTGGAATAGAGCCGCGGCAGGGTGCGCTGCGCCTCGCGGATCTGGGCGCCTTTCGGGCCCATGCTGCACGGGAGCGGCCAAATCTGATAGACATAGTAATTCCGGATGTTGGGATAATCCTGCTTCCAGCACGCCGACATCTCGACGAAGTAATGCTGATAGGACTTGTAATCCCAATCGCCGGTGGGGGCGGCCGCGCCGCTGTTGTTTTCACCCTGGTGCCACAGTACGCCGCGGATGCCGTGGGTCAGCTTGGCCGCCGTCACGCGTGACAGCAGCCTGCCATAGATCGTGTCCTGATCCTCGGGTTTGCTTTCGTTGCGTTGGTGCTGGTCGATGCGGGTGCCGCCGACGGCGCCGTTGATCATGCAGATGGGGATCTTGTGGGCGGTCACCAAGCGGTCGGCCAGGGCCACGCCCCAGTAACCGATGCGATACGCATCGCCGCTCGCCGATGAGGCCACGGCATTGCCCCAACCCTGCTGGCTGCCGCCGGACATGCCGCCGAAACTGCGGATCCACTCGCTTTGGAACAAGCCGTGTTTGCCGCCCTTGTTATCGGCCACCGTGTTCGATTGGCCGTCGAGCAGATAGGCGTCGCCGCAGATGAGATTGTTCACTGTCCGAACCACGGTCTCGGCTGAGCCGGCTTTGGTTCCGAACTCCACCTTGTATTTGATCAAACCGGGCTTGAGTTTCACCGCGAATGCATAACTCATGTCCGCCGCGGGTTTCAGGGATTGAGTTTCGATGAGTTTGTCGTCGGCATAGAGTTTGAGAAACACCGAATCGGCCGGCTTATCCAACACACCGTTGTAATGCAGCGTGCCCTCGTTCTTGTCATCCCTGGCATAGAACTGATTGTCCAGCGGTTGCTCATCCTTGTCCGGTGTCCGCTGCACCCACGGGTCGCTCTTTGGCTCGGTTACCTGGATCGTGGTGGTGGCGGTGGTGGCGGTTCCTCCGTTATGGATCGCCGCGGTCACGGCAAGCGGCCCGGTGTATTGCGAGCGCGTGAGGATCAGCTTTCCGGGCGCGGTTTTCTTGATCACCGCGCCGCCGCTAACGGTCCACTGGTAATGCAAGTCCCCCGCGCCCTTGTCCGTCATGGCCTTGAGATTGCGGACGTCAGGCACAACCTCGATCGTATCGCGGCCATTCCATTGCGCGGGTGCTTTCAGGGCTGTAACCGGTTCCGGGATGTCTTCCTTGATCGAGACGGGAATGTCCTTCGTCCTCACTCCGTTAGGAAACACCGCTTTCAATTGCAGCACATAGGACGCGTCGCCAACGACACGGCCGGCATCGAGTTGATAGGCGAACTGATCCACCGCGGCCATGGTTTCCTTCCCGTCCTTCCTGACCACCCAGTAAAGTTTCAACGCGCCTCCGGCCTTGGCGGTGACGGTTACTTTCTTGCCCTCGTCGATCCTGATAGCGGCGGGTGCAACCGCGAATTCGTCGCCGGGTTGCATCAGGGTACCCACGAGCGTTTGTCCGGCCTTCTGGTTCTCATACTCCAGCTTGATCCAGTCCTCGGAGCGGGCGACTTTGGAGACCCTCACTTCGTCGATATCCCCGGCATAGTTGTCCTTGCCGATGTTCATATAGATATCATTCATCAACGACATCGTGGCCTTTTTCGCCTCGTTGCTGCCGTCGAGCAACCCGTTTACATAAATCTTGCTGGTTCCGTCCGCATAGGTGGCGGCGACATGATACCACTGCCCCATCAGGGGAACCGTTTTGCCGGCAGCGCCGCCGGGGCCATCGCTGACCCAGCCGAGACCCGCGGGTGACCGCAGTTGGACATCCACCAGGTTGCCATCGCCGGTGAAGCCGTTGTAGCGTGTGGCATAGCGTCCCCAACTGGTGAGATTGGCACCGGCCAGTTCCGCCCGGAACCAGAGTTCGGAGGTGAACGGCTGATCATTGTAAGGATAGGTCTTGATATGATCACCGCAGGGAATGCCCTTGCCCGGGACAAAGTGCCGGCCCTTGCCAATCATGCCGCCGACCACGGTCGTTGCGCCCTCATTCTTGGGTGTCACCAGGCCGCCCTCATCGACCAGTGCCTCGTCCATGTGCAGCACCGAGGCATAGCCGTTGGCCGCGTTGAAAACCGCCGGCCCGCTGGATTCGCCCGCCGCATCCTGCATGCCCCAATACATCCGGATCTGCTGCACCGCATTGCCTTTGATCATCGGAATCCTCACCCAGATGCTGGCGGTGGCGTTGGCGGAGTCCCATTGCTCGACCTGATAGAAAAGCCTGGCACCCTCAGGGGAGGAAAAACGGAGGTCCTCACCCTGGGGCTTGGCCTGGGAAAAGGTGAAGTTGCCGGCATTCAGGCGTAACAGGATCGGAAAGTCGGTTTCCGAAGCCGTGGCCGGCAGGTCGGCCCCGTCCTTGGTTGTTAGAATGGAAAGCGCGGCGGAATGCGCCCAGGCCGAGTATGAGCGCGCGGTAACCTGATAGGCCTTGGTCGATCCGTCCTGCGCGGTGACCGTGTAGGTGACCGGTTTGGTGAAGTCATTGACGCTGCCCGACGCCGGACGGAGCGTGGCGAACGGGGAAATCTTGAAGGTGGGCGCGAGTTTCGCCAACGACTGGCTGGCCGGCACCGCCATCTGGATCGTTTCACCGTCGATGACCGCCGGCCCGAACGCGCCGAAGTTGCAGGCGCTGATTTCCTTGGCCAAACTCTTGGGCAGAATGGTGACCGCCACCCGATAGGCCGTGGTCGAACCATCCTCGGCGGTGACGGTGTAACTAACAGGTCTGGTGAAGTCGTTGACGCTGCCGGATGCCGGTTTGACGGTTGCCCGCTCCGCGAATTTGACAGTCGGCGCGAGTTTGTTCACCGCCGTGCCCCACAGCACGTCGAGGGTGATGTCGGTGCCGGAGATATTGGCCTCGCCCAGTTCGCCGAATTGGAGCGTGAAGACATTCTTGTCGGGACTCTTGGGCGTGGGCGCCTCGTTGTCCACCAGTTGGAAGCCGTTGACGATCACCTGTTGGCCTTTTCCTTCCACCGTTAGATTTCCGCCGCCATCGGGTTTGAGGCCGGCCAGGCGAAGGTAGTTTTCCCCTTCCTTCCAATCCAGGTTGTGGCCACCGTTGGCGACATGCTTTGCGACCGCCCCAACCCTGAAGTCCTGCGGGTTGTTGTTGTTGTTGTGAATGCTGGCAATGTAGAGGTCATAGGTGTGTCCCGGGTTCAAACCGGTGAGCTTGAATGCCGGCTTGTAATCCGCAAACGAGGACGCCGCCGGCGACTTCAGCAGGCGCGCCCCGCCAAGACCATTCCAGTCGGCCCAGAAACCACCCTCCATGGTGGTCGCCAACCCCACCGTGGTGGGCTTGCCGACGGAATCCAGCAGCTTGCTGGCCGTGGCGGTGGCGGTGTTGAGGTCGTTCCAGGTATTGCCGGGATATTCCAGAGGCGCGACCCTGCTGGCGGTGCCACGCGCGGCCGCGTCGTAGGACCAGATCCCCTGCATCGCGCAGTCGGGATTTCCCGCATAGTTCACGTTGGTGATGTTGGCCGCCGTGACACTGCCGGCGGTGGCCAGTGCCGTTGCGGTGAGCAGGCGGGCTATGCACGCATTCAATCTGTTATTTTGATTCATGGAGCTTATGTTGTTCAATTGGACAGGGGTTTGTCAGGCGTGAGGTGGAACACACCACCTTGGCAACCGGGATGAAGGCCACAAACGAGAACACAACCGAAACCAGTGACTCGGGCAAGCTTCGAATCGACATTATTTCAAACCAATCCTTGAACAATGTGGTGCTCGGCCTACACTACGACTACGGCGGCAGTTTCGACAGCGAGATTCTCTTCAACGGCTACGCCCGGTCCCACAAACGACCCCTGTTGGCCAAACAGTCATGAACCGCCTATGCGGGCGGAGGATCCGGTCTATGACAACTATTACAAACAGTTCAACGCGACCAATTACAACGCGGGAGAACAAGTCTCACGCCACGCCATTTTTCCTCTGTCGCCAGCTTTCCCCTTGCCACACTCCCTTTTCACTCATACGCTCCTTATGTAGGCATATTCGACTCTATCAAATCCTCAAGCATTTAATGAAGCCACACACCGCCAGAACCCTCCTCTTCGCCTTCATTGCGCTGCCATCCGTTGTCCGCGCCCAGCCTGCCGCGGATCCCGACCCTAACGGGGTGCTGCGCAAGCCCATCCCCGACAAGCTGGTGGTGCTCACGTTTGACGATGGGCCAGCCAGCAGTTATACGGTCGTGGCTCCGATATTGAAGTCATTCGGGTTTGGCGGGTCGTTCTATATCTGTGACTTTGATTCATTCCGCACACGCAAGGACTGGTACCTGACATGGCGGCAGATGAAAGCCATGGCCGAGGACGGACTTGAGATCGGCAACCACACCACGGGCCATGCGGGAGGTTCCTCCATCGGAGGGTTTCTGAGCATGGAGGATGATCTGCTGGCCAACGGCGTGCCCAAGCCAACGACCATCGCCTGGCCCGTCTTTGCGGTGAACACGGGCACTTACCCGGAGCTGGCCGCGAACGGATATATCTTCGGCAGGGGCGGCCATTTCCGTCCCTATAGGCCGGCGGTGGACAATCCGTTTGATGTGCCGTGCATGGGTGCCGGCACGATGGAGGAATTTGTCAAAAACGTGCGCCAGGCCGTCGCTGGCAGGATTGTGGTGCTCATCTATCATGGTGTGCCGGACATCGAGCATGCGGCGTGCTCCTTGGATCCCGCCGTCTTCAAGCAGCAGATGCAGTATCTGAAGGACAACCACTACCAGGTCGTCGCGCTGCGCGATCTGGCGAAGTTCATCGATCCGGCCAAGGCGGCGAAATTGCCGCCCACCGCGAAGGAATTCAAGGATGCGGCGCCACCCATGTTAGCCAAGGAGGATAAGTCATACGTCGCGATGAATTTGACCAATCCGAATGGCGGCCCCGCCACTGTGAACCAAGTGCCTGCCAGCACGGCCAAGGACATGCTGGGCTTTATGATTCTGCCGGGGACGTTCCCAGGTATGGTTTCAGGGACCCGCATCGGCGTGCATGTGCCGGCGGCCACCGATGTGACGACGCTTGCGCCGACCTTTACCCTGTCGCATCTGGCTAAAGCCGATCCGGCTTCCGGCACGACGAGGGATTTCAGCAAGCCGCAAACTTATACCGTCACTGCGCAGGATGGTTCCACACTGGTTTATACCGTGACCGTGACCAAGGGCGGCCAGCCCTTCGTCTTCACATGGAATAGCGCTGCGGCGGGCAATTGGAGCGATGCTTCCAAATGGTCCAATAACCTTGCCAGCGGAGCCGCTCCCTTGACCACAGGCCGGCAGGATTATGTCTTCAATTTCAACCAGCCGGGCAACTATGCCGTGACCAATGACCTGAGCGAGGACTTCATGGTGAATCAACTGATTGGTAACGGGCCGTCCCTGAAAGTGGAGGGCAAGAGACTGGCATTCAGCACGAACAGCGCGTCAGCCGGACCACCGCAAATCCGCCAGGTCGGACAAGGTGACATCACCATTGCCAGTCCGGTGAAACTCGCCGCCAACCTGACCGTGAGTGTCGTCGCTAACAGTCACGTGACTCTCGGCGGCCTGGTTTCCGGCAGCAGCGGCCTGGTGAAGGACGGCGACGGACAATTGCGCATCACCCAGGTGAAGAATACCTTCAGCGGCGGCACCACCATCAACCGCGGTTCACTCTATCTGTATGTGGCAAATGAGGGCCTGGGCTCCGGCCCGATCACGCTGAATGGCGCTGGCACTCTGGATCTGGAACATGTCGATGGCGCGAACCCGCTGGTTCTGAACGGCGGCACCATCAATGCCGGCAACGGCTTCGGTGACAGTTGGAGCGGGACCATCACAGTGAATGGGAATACCAACATCACTGCCTACGCCGATTTCGTGATCAGTGCCGCAATCAGCGGACCCGGAGGTCTAACTCATATTGGCGGCGTCGGAGCCTTCGGGCCATCCAACAGTGGCGTGGTGACACTCACCGGCACCAACACCTACAGCGGTCCGACCATTGCCAGGCGCGGAACGCTGAGAATCCTCAAGGCAGCATCCCTCTATCATGCGGATCCGGCAAGCTGGACTCCGGCGAAAATCACCGTTCATCCCGCGGCGACACTGGTGCTCAGCGTAGGCGGCACGGACGAGTTCACCGGCCCACACATCGCGACCTTGTTCAAGAATCTAACGGATAAAGTCAATGACAACGGCTTGCTGAAGCGTGCGGTTCTCTGTCTGAATACCGCCAACGCCAAGGAACCGGTTGTGATTGCGACGGAAATTGGGGATTCCAAGGGTCCCGGTGGCGGGGCCTTCCTCCTGAGGAAATGCGGTGCCGGAACCCTGCAACTCTCGGGTACCAACACCTACACCGGCCAGACAATTCTGGAGGGCGGCACGCTCAGCGTGGCCTCGCTCAACAGTGTGGTCAAAGGCAAGCCCAGCAGCAGCCTGGGCGCGCCGATGGACATCGAGGCCGGTGAGATCGTCATTGGTGCGGAAGGAAAGGATGGCGAGTGTGCCCTGATCTATACCGGCACCGGCGAAACCTCCGACCGCGTGATGAATCTCGCCGGGAAAAACTCCACCGTGACCTTCGACCAATCCGGTACCGGCCTGCTCAAGCTAACCAGCGCCTTGCTGATCTCCGGCTACGGCGCTAACAAGACCATCGTGCTCAAGGGCGACACCGCGGGCACGGGTGAGTTCGCTGGCGCCATCGCCAATCCCCACGACCGCGCCGGCAAGGCGGTGACATCAATTGCCAAATCCGGCAGCGGCACCTGGACACTCTCCGGAGTTAACAGTTACACCGGCCCGGCGAAGATCACCCAAGGCACCCTGTCGCTGGCGAATGCCCGCAGTCTGGGTGACAAGTGCGAGGTCCATATTTCCGCGGGCGCGACGCTGGATCTGAACTTTGAAGGCGAGATGCGTGTTGGCATGCTCTATCTCGACGGCAAGCCCCAACCGCCAGGCAAGCATGGCGCGGCGAGCGCCCCCAATTACATCCGCGGGAAAGGAATCCTGAAATTCTGATGGCGGAGTGGACACCTGCCGATACGACAGGAAAATTTCCACAGCATGGCTCAAGGGGCCGCGGACGGGGCGACGACGAGTTTTTCCGGCGCGATGGGCGGCGTCCAGCCATCCGGTTTCCTGTCCGTAATCAGGCAGGAGATTTCGCTCCAATCGCATTGCCGGATCATGTCGTGATGGTCCCACTTGCTATGATCCGCCAGGATGACCGCATTCTCGGTTTGTTCAATCATGGCGCGTTCGCTTTCCACCACGAGTTGGTTGGTGTTGGTGGCACCGCGCGCATCCAGACCGCCCACGGAGAGAAATGCCCACCGGCTGTGGTATTCCCGTAAATTGGCGACAGCTTGCGGTCCCACCAACAGGCCCGAACCGGGATAAACAAACCCTCCTGTTAGAAACACCTCGGCACTCTTGGCGTCACTTCGCAGCTGTTCAATCCGGTGCGCGATCAGAATCGAGTTGGTCAAAATGCGGATCGGACGGTTGGCCAGATAGGACGAGAGCCGCAGGGTGGTGGTTCCGCCATCAATCGCGACGACATCGCCATCCTGGACCAACATGGCGGCTTGGCGTGCAATCGCGTCCTTGGCCTCCGCGTTCAATTTGTCCCGCAGGCTGCTTGGCACCATGTCATTGCCGGGAGCGGTGGCCGGATTTCGTCGCATCAAACCACCCCAGACTTTTTCCGCCAAGCCTTCGGCGGCTATTCTTGCAAAGGCGCGTCGTGCGGTGGCAGGCGAGAGCGACAGCCGCGTGCAAACATCCTCCACGCTTAACTCGCCAATGTCGTCGAGCAGCTCCAAAATTTCCCGGTTTCGCAGTGTGGTTCGCATCAAGTTGGTGGAAATTAAGCAAATTCAATCGAGCGAGTCAGCCCGAACGCCGAAAATATTGAGAAAATCGATGTTCATTGTCAAAAAAAATCACTATTTGACGAAAGAATGATTGCTTAGTGTTCGTATCGTGATTGAATTTTGCGCATGAAGCCATTGCTTGGAGTCAAATCCGACCGGGTTGAGTCGTGCGAGGAGTGAATGGATCAGGACCTGAAAATGAAACGACGTGTTTATCCAATCCAGGCTGGGGCAATCATGGCGCTGGGAGTTTCAGCGCTCGGGCACGCTGCGGAGACGGTTTTCCAAGCCGCGGAGAAGACTGCCGCGGGACGGCCCAACCTGGTGTTTGTGTTCAGCGACCAGCAATCGTTCGACATGCTTGGCGGTGCGGGCAACAAGGACCTCATCACGCCGAACCTCGACCAATTGGCGGCAGAAGGGGTGCGGTTCAATCACTGCGTTTCCAGTTCGCCGGTGTGCACGCCGTTTCGGGGCATGCTCCTGACCGGTCAGCACCCGCTGCGCAGCGGCGCGTTCTGCAACGATATCCGCATCGTTCCCGGCGAAGGCCGTTACTTCGGCGAGGTCCTGCGCGATGCCGGCTATGCCTGCGGCTATGTCGGCAAGTGGCATCTCTACGGTGGCGACCGCAACCGGCCGATTCCCGCCGGCCCGTTCCGCTATGGCTTCGACCAGACGTTTCTATCGAATAACTGCAATGAGCTCTTTGATGAGAAGCGCGCCTATTACTGGGACGAGAACGGCCGGAAGCAGCCATGCGGCGACTGGGAGCCTTACGCGCAGACGCGGCAGGCAGAGAAATTCATCGCGGACAACGCGGCGAAGCCGTTCGCGCTCTTTCTTTCGTGGCATACGCCGCACAACTGGGACGGGGAATTCGGCTACAATGCGCCGGCGGATCTGCTCAAGCTGTACGATCCGGCCAAACTGACGCTGCGCCCGAACGTGGAGGACACGCCGCAAGTCCGCACCATGTACCAGGGCCACATGGCCCTGTGCACCAGCGTGGATCGCGCGTTCGGCAAACTGATGGCCAAGCTGCGCGAACTGAAGCTCGACGAGAACACGATTGTTGTTTTCACCTCCGACCACGGTGATCTCCTGCTCTCGCATGGTTTCCGGGGGAACAAGGGCCGGCCGGAGTGTGAGTCGGTGCGTGTGCCGCTGCTGATCCGCTGGCCGCAGGTGCTGAAACCGCGGGTCAGCGAGCTGCTCATCGGTCCGCTGGATTTCATGCCGACCCTGCTCGGCATGCTGGGTCTTAAAATACCGGAGACCTGTCAGGGCCGGAATCTGGCCGACGCGATCCGGACGGCGGAGGACGATGCCGTCGAATCCGTCCCGCTCTTCTTGTTTCCCTGGCAGTGGCGGGGTATTTATACGCGTCGCTACACCTATGCCTTTGACCTGCCCGGCAGCGTGAATATCTACGGCCGGAATATGCGTTTTGCCTGCTTGTATGACCATCAGAATGACCCGCGTGAAATGAAGAACCTGTTTGATGCGCCGGAGCAGAAGGATGTCCGCGAGAAGCTTCACGCGCAAACGCTGGCCTGGATGGAGAAATTCGGGGATACAGGGATGGATTACAAGGAGCTGATGGAACGCGTCATGGTCAAGGAGGATATCAGGCGCGGCATGCATGGCGCCATGACGAGTAACACATCGGGACAGGGCCGGCTCAAGGGCAGGCCGGAAGATGTTCTGGCAGGGAAAATCAAATGATATACAAATGGATCTTATGTTTGGCCGGCGAGCATCGCGCAGAAAAAATCATGAAAAAAATAACAATTGAGTTGGTGTGGATTGTTCAGTTGCTGTTATGCATTCCAAGTGCTGTAGCCGCCGATCCTGGAGGCTTGCCCGTTCCTGAGAGGTCGGGCATGACCGGGGATGCGGCATGGCTGAAGCAGGCCAGGGAGCACGTGCTCACGCCGACCACCGACCGGGTCAAACCCGCGTGCGTCACACGCACGGAGGGAAAGGTCGAGGGGGGCGACGCGCTTCTCGATGAGGATCGCCGGAGCTGCCGTCTGACCTATGACAATGGCGGGGTGAAGCCGGTGGTCATCCTGGATTTCGGGAAACAGGGCACCGGCGGTTTCGCGGTTTTCACGGTCACGGCAAAAACCGGTCTGCCCGTGGTGCGGTTGGCCTATGCCTGCCATCCGGATGGAATCGGCGAGACCGGATGCTTTGACCGGGGGTCGAGGGCGACCTATCTCGGCGGAGAGGTGGACCTGCCGGTGCTGCCGGCCAATGTCAATCGCCACGAGACCTATACCATCCCGCGCACCGGGCGGTTCATCGCACCGTTGGTCCAGGGCCACACAAGGTATGTGCGGGTCCAGCTCGACACTCCCGGCACCTCGGTGGAGATTGATTCTGTTAGCATGGTGAACAAGGAAGTGTATGACATATCGCCGCATGACGGGTATTTCCTTTGCAGCGACGAGCGGCTCAACCGCCTCTGGTACATCAGCACGTGGACGCTGCAGATTGCCTCGCTGCCGAATCAAAACGCCTGGAAAACGATAGTTGGCTGGCTGTTGCCCCGCAAACTGGAGCAGGCGGATGAAATCGGGCTGAGCACCACGGGTTGGAAGTGGGAAGATGTCACGATCGAAACGCTCTTCGAGCTCAGGGCCAATCCGCATTACATCGCCGCGGCGGGCATCGCGTTGCGCGCGAAGGACGCACGCAACGCCTACACGGCGGAAGTGGCGCTCGACGGGGCGTTTAAACTGCGCAAGCGCATCGAAGGCAAGGATACGGTCATCAGCGAGAAGAAGCTGACTGAACCGTTGATAGATGGCCGGCCATACAAACTGGAGATCTCGGCATTGGGACCGGTCTTGACGACGCGGCTGGACGGCACGGTGATCGATGAGTCGCGTGACGACACGTTTGCGACCGGAAGCGTGGGCTTCTATACGCCGAAAGAAAAATGGCCGCTGTTTGATTCCATCATCGTCAAGGACGGCAAGGGTCAGAAGCTCATGGCTGACGATTTCTCCGGTGATCTGTCCAAGTGGCAGTTCGCGCGCACGCTGTCGAGTGTGGTGGATGGCGGCAAACGCGATCGGCTGCTCTGGACGGGCGACCTCTATTTTGCCCAGCGGAATGTTTACTATGCCTTTGCGCATCCGACCTATATGCGCGACTCGCTCAAGATGATGGCATTCAACCAGACGCCGGAAGGCTACGTGCATGCCTCGCCTTATGCCGAGCGCAGCGTTCCGCCGCCCTCGGCCGATTACGGGCCGTTTCCATCCGACGAGTTCGCCGCCTGGCTGGCGCCGGTCGCCTGGGATCATCTGTTATACACCGATGATGTCGACACGCTGAAAAAGGTCTATCCGGCGATCAAGCGCCTTGAGGGGTATCTTGGCTCACGGATTGGCGAGAATGGCTTGTTTGTCCAGCGTTCCGAGACCTCCAAGCACGCGTGCAATCTTGAGCTTGGCGATGTCCGCACGCGCTCCTATATGAATATCCTGCTGTGGGGTGTCTTTACCGACACCGCACGCATTGCCAACAGGTTTGGCCTAACCGACGACTCGCAGGCCTCACAGAAGAAGGCGGACGTGCTCAAGAAGGCCATCTTCGAGCGGCTCTGGGATGAGACTAACGGATGTTTCCGCGAGGCGTTGGAGACACCCAAATCCGGTTCCGAGGCCAACGCCCTGGCGCTCTCGATGCGCTTTGTGTCGCCGGAACAGGCGCTGCGGATTGCGCGGCAACTCGGTAAGAACGATCATGGCAAGTTCCAGAGCCTGGCGAGCCGGGGCAGATTCGAGTATGGGTTTGGCCAGTCGGGACTGCAGGCGATTTTTGATCATCACTGGCTGCAGCTGCTTGATCCCAACTGGAAAGGCGCGGCCACCACGTCGGAATGCATGAACATGCTCACGCGCGGCTGGGGTGATGAGTCGCATCCTGATACCGCGATCGCAACTCATTTCAGCGCCTACATCCTCGGCGTGACGCCCACGGCCCCGGGGTTCAGCCGCTTCCAGGTGCGCCCGACGCCGGTGAAGGAAGTCACCTGGGCAAAGGGTGTGGTCCCGACGCCTCACGGGACGATCGCGGCAGGCTGGGAAATTGCCGGTAACACATTCAAGCTGGATCTATCAGTGCCACAGGGCACACAGGCCGACGTGGTGCTGCCGGAAGGCGGGGCCGTTCTGGTCAACGGCAAGACTGGTAATGTTATGGGACTCAAGACGGGCACCTACGCGATCGAAGTCCGTGATTTGCCGCCCGCCGCGTGGGCCGATCCTTCTGAAGACAGAAAGTAAACCTCAAAGCAATACGAAAGGAAGTGTAGAATGATGAAGCAACTGATAACTGGTATCGCGGTGTTCATGACCATGCTGGCAACGGCTCGGGCAGGATATGATGGCTGGCAGCATACGGGCTCGATCTGGATCTTGACGACACCGGAAGGTGCCAACCTGCCAGCAACGACCTCGGAAGAAAACTTCCCGGTTCTGGTGCGGCTCAACAAGGATGGGTTCGATTTCAGCCAGGCGAAAGCCGGTGGCGATGACATCCGTTTTGAGAATGCCGCGGGCACGCCGCTGGCCTATCAGGTTGAGGAGTGGGACGCGGCCGCGGGAACGGCGAGCATCTGGGTGCGCATACCGGTCATCAAGGGCAACGCGCACCAGGAAATCAACATGTTCTGGGGCCAGGCCGACGCGGTCAGCGAATCAAAGGGCAAGGCCGTGTTCAACGAGTCCAACGGATATGTCTGCGTCATGCATATGACCGATCCGGTGAAGGATGAGGTCGGCGTGCTCGAACCCAAGGATACCGGCACCACTGTCTCTGCCGGTATGATCGGCAAGAGCCGGCGGTTTGACTCAGGGAAGGGAATCAACTGCGGGGAGAACATCACCACCTTTCCCACCGGAGCCAGTCCCAACTCCTCCGAGATTTGGTTCAAGGGTGAAAAAATCAACACCCTCCCGGTAGGCTGGGGAAATGAACAGGTCCAGGGCAAGGTGACGATGATATTTGAGAGTCCGCCACATATCACGATGGATTGTTGTTTTTCAGGCGCCAACGTTCAAAGCAAGACGCGGCTGGCCATGTCCCAGTGGATTCATGTGGTGCACACCTTCAAGGACGGCGAATCTAGGCTCTATGTGAACGGCGTGCTCGATGGTGAGAACAAGGGCGGCAACCCGCTGAACGTGAAAAGCCCGGAAAGGATGTATATCGGCGGCTGGTATGCCAATTACCAGTTTGTCGGTGATATCGACGAAGTGCGCGTTTCCAAAGTCACACGCTCCGCCGACTGGGTCAGAATGAGCTATGAAAATCAGAAACCCATGCAGACGCTGGTGGGTCCGCTGGTGCGGCCCGGCGCGAACTTCGCGGTTTCCGAGAAAACGATCACCATCGCGGAAGGCAAGAGCGCCACGGTGACCGCCAAGTTAGAGGGTGCGCAGAAAAGTTACTGGATCCTGAAAAAAGGTGGAGTTGAAACCATTATGGCGGCGGACAAGCCCGGTTTCACGATTGATGCGGGCCGTGTGAGTGGAGACCAGTCAATGGCCCTGATACTCCGGGCGGTCTATGCCAATAGCGTGAAGAACCTTGAGATTCCGGTCACCGTCAAGGAGGAGATCCCTGATCCGGTCTTCACCTTGAAAGCGCCGGCGACGTGGGATGGCCGCACGACCATCGAGATCGTGCCGCAGATTTCCAACTTGAAAGACATGCAGGCGAAAAATGTCGGCGAGTTGAAATATGATTGGAAAGTTTCGGGTTTGGCCGTGATCAAGGAGATCCAGCCCGGCAAACTGATCCTCATGCGCGCCCAGAACAGCGGCACTATGACCGTGACTGCGAGGATCGGCAATGGCGGCGAGTTGGTCACCCGGACGGCCCAGTTCGCGGTCAGGGAACCTGCCCAGGATGCCTGGGTTCAGAGGACACCCGACAAGGATGAGAAGCCGGTTGACGGCCAGTTCTATGCGCGTGACGACAAGAACGAAGGCACGCTCTATTATAACGGAACGCTGGCCACCGCCGCCGACTCGGTCTTCTTGAAGTTGTATGCCGACGACAAGCTCATCAAAACCGAAACGCGGAAACCCGCCGCGGACAAGAGTTATGCCTTGTCGGTGAAGCTCAAGCCGGGATTGATCAAATACAAAGTGGAATTCGGGACGAAGGCGGGCGGCGCCGAGACGGTGCTCCAGACCGTGACCAACCTGGTGTGCGGCGACGCCTGGCTGATAGACGGGCAGTCCAACGCGCTGGCGACGGATACCGGCGAGAAGGCGCCAGCAGCGACCAGCGATTGGATCCGCAGCTATGGCGGTCCCGCCGGCGATCAGAAAGGCGAGCCGCAGAACCTGTGGTGCAATCCTGTATGGAGAATCGAGAAAGGAGAAAAAGCGCAGCTTGGCTGGTGGGGCATGGATCTGGCAATGCGACTGGTGGAACGCCAGAAGATGCCGATCTTCATCGTGAATGGAGCGGTCGGGGGAACACGCATCGACCAGCACCAGCGCAACGAGGCCAATCCCGATGACCTGAACACGATTTACGGACGGATGTTGTTGCGGGTGAAGCAGGCCAAACTGACCCACGGCATCCGCGGTATTCTCTGGCACCAGGGTGAGAACAACCAGGGTTCCGCTTCGCCCACCGGTGACTTCGACTGGAAGTCCTACCAGGAGTATTTCCTGGAAATGGCGGCCGCCTGGAAGCAGGATTTCCCTAACATCCAGCACTACTATATTTTCCAGATCTGGCCGAACTCGTGCAGCATGGGCGGCAACACCGGCGGTGGCGACATGATCCGCGAAAAACAGAGGACCTTGCCGCGGTTGTTCTCCAACATGGATTGCATGTCGACCCTGGGGATCAAACCGGCCGGACCGTGCCATTATCCGCTGGCCGGCTGGTCTGAATTCGCGCGGTTGATGCAGCCCCTGATCGAGCGGGACAACTATGCCAAAACGCCCGCGGTTTCCATCACTGCGCCCAATCTCAGGCAGGCCTCTTTCGCGGGCGGCGCGAAGGATACCATCGCGCTTGAGTTTGATCAACCCGTTGTCTGGAACGATTCGCTGATCAATGAGTTCTATCTGGATGGGGCCAAGGAGACGGTTGCCTCCGGCTCCGTGTCAGGAAATGTGGTGACCCTCAAACTCAAGGTGCCAGCAACCGCCAAAAAGATCACCTATATCAAGGAAACCGATTGGAGCCAGGACAGGCTGCTCATCGGGGCTAACGGAATTGCGGCACTGACGTTTGCGGAAGTGGAGATAGGCACCGGCCGTTGAGCGCAGAGTTCGCGATAGTGAAACACGCCCGGAATCGGGTCAATTGAGTTAAGAAGAATCATCAGAAGAGAATGCAATGAACAGAATTAGATCGGGACTGGTATGGATGTGTGTGGTGCTGATAGCTGGTGTGCTAACGGCTTTGGCGGAAGTGCCGCGCCCGGAGCATCCGCGGCCGGATCTTTGCCGTGAGAACTGGCTGACGCTAAACGGCGAGTGGCAGTTTGAGATCGACAAGGCGGCCGACGGTGAGTCCCGCGGCTTGACGTATGGCAAGGATCTCAACGCGAAGATCACGGTGCCGTTTTGTCCTGAAAGCAAGCTGTCGGGCCTCGGGCTGGGCAATACCGTGAAGCTTAAGGATGTCTGGTATCGCCGCTCGTTCGACGTGCCGGCCTCCATGAAGGGCAAGCGGGTGCGGCTCCATTTCGGCGGCTTGGACTACAAGGCCTGGGTCTATATCAACGGCCAGCTTGCCGGGACGCACGTCGGCGAAAGTTCCGCGTTCAGCTTCGAGATCACCCAATGGCTCAAGGACGGGGCAAACGAAGTGGTGGTGAAGGTTCTGGATGATATGTCGTCAGGCCTTCAGCCGAGCGGCAAGCAGTCGCCCGATCAGAGCCAGGGGTGCACCTATACCCGCACCACCGGCATCTGGCAGCCGGTGTGGCTGGAGGCGGTGGGTTCCTCTTTCGTGGAGAACATCTCGGTTGTGCCGGACCCCGACAACTCGCGCGTGTTCATCACCGCCAAGCTCAACGGGGCGGATAACAATCTAACACTCGAAGCCGAGGCGTTCATCGACGGCAAGTCGACAGGTACGGACACGGCCGCGGGCCCGTGGCAGAACACGCTGGTGGTGAACCTGAATACGAAGAAGCTGTGGGCACCGGGCACCCCGTTCCTGTATGATCTCAAGCTCACCCTTTACAGCGGCAAAGAGAAACTCGACGAGCTGAGCAGTTATTTCGGTCTGCGGAGTGTTACTATCGACGGGCGGCGCATCCTGATCAACGGCAAGCCGGTTTTCCAGCGGCTCATTCTCGACCAGGGGTTTTATCCCGACGGGCTCTGGACGGCACCGACGGACGAGGCGCTCAAAAAGGACATCGAGATGAGCATGGCGTGCGGCTACAACGGCGCGCGGTTGCATCAGAAAGTCTTCGAGCCGAGATTTTTGTATTGGGCTGACAAGCTCGGCTACATGGTCTGGGGCGAGTCGCCTAACTGGGGTTTCAATTTCAAGCCCGAGGGCTATTCGGCCTATGTCAACGAGTGGATCGAGCTCCTTCTGCGTGATCGGAACCATCCTTCCATCGTCGGTTGGTGTGCGTTCAACGAAACCAACGGGAACGTCGTCGCCGACCTGCAGCAGATGATGTGGAACGTCACCAAGGCGGTCGATCCCACCCGGCCGGCGTTTGAGACCAGCGGCTGGACGCACACGATGCCCAACCCGGAAGTTCTCGATATGCATGATTATGACGGCAACGCGGTCAGTCTGCGTGAGCGCTGGTTAGGGAACTTGTCGGTCACTTCGGTACCCCGTTCCATCCCCGCGCGCTACGGCTCGCTCAAGGCGTTGCCGACCAAAGACCGCGGCGTTCCGTTCATGGTCAGCGAGATCGGCGGCATCGGCTGGGCCACCGAAGGCGGCTGGGGCTACGGCTCCGGCCCGAAAACGCTCGACGAATTCTATGTCCGTTACCAGGGGACTATCGACGCCATGCTCGACAACCCGCACCTGTTCGGTTTCTGTTATACGCAGCTGACCGACATCGAGCAGGAGAAAAACGGGCTGTTCTACTATGACCGCAAGCCGAAGTTCGACGCGAAGAAGCTCTACGCGATCACCTCGCGCGAAGCCGCCTACGAACGGAATGATCCGGCCAAGCCTGGGTTAACAGCGGCTGAGCCTGCGTGGAAAGTGCTGGTCGGCGCCCTGCAGGACGGGGCACTGAGCACGCCCTATCGCTACATTGTCGAGAAGCCTGCTGACGGCTGGATGAAGGAAGGGTTCGATGATGCTTCCTGGAAAACCGGCCTTGCGCCGTTCGGCGGCGACGGGGATTGGACCATCAGGACCAAGTGGACAACCGGGGACATCTTCTTCAGAAAGGCCTTTGAATATGATGGCGGCGAAATCAAGAAAGGCGCCCTCGTCATCTGCTATGACGAGGACACGGAAGTGTATGTCAACGGGCAGAAGATTTTCGGAGGCGAAAGATTCATCACCAATTACCAGTTGTATCCGGTGATGGAGCCGTTGAAAAAGGCATTAAAGAAAGGCACCAACACGATCGCGGTGCATACCCGCCAGACGGCGGGTGGTCAGTATGTCGACCTGGCCCTGCTGGTGGAATAAGCGGCTCCAATGATTCATTCTCAGAAAACGAACATCATGCGAAGGAAACCACTTATGAAAACCATGAGCCCCACGGGCCTGCTGTTGACTGCCATCATGCTGCTGACCGGGGCGATTGTTTCCGCCTCGGGCGAAGGGACGACAGCAATCCCGCGCCCCGAGCATCCCCGCCCGGATCTCCAGCGTGACAATTGGCTGACACTCAACGGCGAGTGGCAGTTCGAGATCGACAAGGCGGCCGACGGCGAGTCCCGCGGCTTGACATATGGCAAGGATCTCGCCGGCAAGATCATCGTCCCTTTCTGTCCCGAGAGTAAACTATCAGGTCTGGGTCTGGGCAACAGCGAGAAGCTCAAGGATGTCTGGTACCGCCGCCTGTTCACGGTCCCCGCGTCCATGAAGGACAAGCGGGTGCGCATGCATTTCGGCGGCGTCGATTACCAGGCTTGGGTTTACATCAACGGCCAGCTGGCTGGAGCCCACGTCGGCGGAAGTGCCGCCTTCGCTTTCGACATCACCAAACTGCTCAAGGACGGGACCAACGAAGTCGTGGTCAAGGTGCATGACGACATGTGGTCGGGCTTCCAGCCTCGTGGCAAGCAGTCGCCCGATCGCAGTGATGGCTGCATCTACACCCGCACCACCGGCATCTGGCAGCCGGTGTGGCTGGAAGCCGTCGGCGCGTCCTTCGTCGAGAACCTATCGGTGATTCCCGACCCCGACCATGCGCGGGCGCTCGTCACCGCCAAGATCAACGGCACGAGCAGCGAGCCGCTTACGCTTAAGGTGGAAGCCTTCGCCGATGGCAAGCTGGTGGGCTCCGACACGGCGACCGGCCCGTGGCAGCAGACCCTGGTATTGAACCTAACGGAGAAGAAGCTGTGGGAACCCGGTTCTCCCTTCCTGTATGATTTGAAGGTGACGCTTTCCAGCGGCAATACGATCATCGATACGCTGAAGAGTTATTTCGGCCTCCGCAAGATCACCATCGAAGGGCGCAAGATATTGATCAACGGCAAGCCGTTTTTCCAACGCCTGATTCTCGACCAGGGATTCTATCCTGAGGGCCTGTGGACGGCGCCCTCCGAAGAGGCGCTCAAGAAGGACATCGAAATGAGCCTGGCCTGCGGCTACAATGGCGCGCGCCTGCATCAGAAAGTCTTCGAGCCGCGCTTCCTCTACTGGGCCGACAAGCTCGGCTACATGGTGTGGGGCGAGTATCCGGATTGGGGTTACGAGTTCCATCCCGAGAGCTATGCGGCGGTCGTCAATGAATGGGTCGAGATCCTGCTGCGTGACCGGAACCATCCGGCCATCGTCGGTTGGTGCCCGTTCAACGAGGAGGACCAGCGGGCAAAAGAAATCTCACAGATGGTTTGGAACGTCACCAAGGCGGTCGACCCGACCCGGCCTGCGCTGGAAACCAGCGGCTGGACGCACACGCTGCCTAATCCCGAAGTTCTCGATGGCCATGATTATGAAGGCAGCCCGGGCGTCTTGCGCAATCACTGGCTGGAGCGGCTCTCCGCCACAATCGAAGACCTGCCCGCTCCCCCGCGCTATGGAAGCGCGCCGGCACCGGCTTCTTCGCGCATCATCCCCTACATGGTGAGCGAAATCGGCGGCGTCGCCTGGGAGACCCAAGGGGGTTGGGGGTATGGTGAGGAGCCTAAGAAACTCGAAGAATTCTACACCCGCTATCAGGGCACGATCGACGCCATGCTCGACAACCCGCACCTGTTCGGATTCTGTTATACGCAGCTCACCGACGTGGAGCAGGAGCGCAACGGCCTCTATTTCTATGATAACCGCAAGCCGAAGTTCGATGTCGCCAGGCTTCACGCCATCACCTCGCGTCAGGCGGCCTACGAGCGTAACAATTCGGCCATCGTCAGATCCAACGCCCCTCAGCCCAAACCCGCCTGGAAGGTCCTGGTGGGTGCCGTGCAGGACGGGGACCTGAGCACCCCATACGCATACGCCACCGGGAAGCCTGCCGACAATTGGACCGAGGAATCCTTCGATGACCGTGCGTGGAAGACCGGCCGCGCTCCCTTCGGCCATGGTCCGCAGAATGTGCGGACGGATTGGACCACCCCGGACATCTACCTCAGGAAGAAGTTCGAATACGACGGCACCACCTTGAAGCATGGCGCTGTGGTGATCAGCTATGACGAGGACACCGAGATCTATGTGAACGGCCAGAAGATCCTGAGTCTTTGCGGATATATCACCCACTATCAATTGACCAGCGTGACCGACGCGTTGAAGAAGGCGCTGAAGAATGGCTCTAACACACTCGCGGTGCATACCCACCAGGCTGTCGGTGGCCAGTATATCGATCTGGCCCTCCTGGTTGAAAATTAAGGAACAACATCATGATGATCAAACAAATCTGTTATTGGACACTGTTGCTGGCGAGTGCCGCCACCCTGCTGCGGGATGCGAAGGGCGCGACCATGGAAATGGATTTCAGCAATCCGCCGGTCGCGGTCCGGCCCTACGTGTGGTGGCATTGGATGGGGCCTAACATCAGCAAAGACGGCATCACCAAGGACCTTGAGGCCATGAAAGATGCCGGTATTGGCGGCGCCACGATTTTCCACATCACCTCCGCGGTGACCGTCGGCGCCAAACCGACCGGCAATTGCCCCTGGCCCGAAATCACCTACCGCAGTCCGCAGTGGTGGGCGCTGATGAAGCACGCCGCTTCCGAGGCCGATCGCCTGGGGCTTGAGCTTGGCATGCACAACTGCGTGGGATACGCGACGACCGGCGGCCCGTGGATCACTCCCGAACGCGGCATGCAGCAACTCGTGCGCAAAATGCAGGCGGTCCAGGGCGGCAAGCAGGTCACGATCGACCTGCCGCTCCCCGGATCCAACCCGGTCGACCTCGGGGTGTTTGCGGTGCCCGCCGAAGGCATCATTCCGCTGGATAAGATCATCGACCTGAGCGCCAAGACGGACGCGAAGGGCCACCTCGTCTGGGACGCCCCGCCGGGCGCGTGGAATGTCTACCGTCTCGGCTATGCCTTTAGCGGACGCCAACCGAGCCCGATGCCCGACGACATGCTCAACAAGGCCTTCGAAGTGGATAAGATGTCGGTCGGATCTAACCGTTATCACTGGCAACAGGTGATCGAACCGCTCAAGCAGAACCTGGGGCCGCTGGTGGGCAAGAGCTTCCGCCACATCCTCATCGACAGCTACGAGGCCGGCGACCAGAACTGGACCGCCCGTTTCCGCGAGGAGTTCAAGCGGCGCAAAGGGTATGATGCGCTGCCATGGCTGATGACCATGAACCCGCTCGTCACCGAAGGCCGCAAAGAAGAGGCCCGCATCGTGGCCGACGCGGACCGGAGCGCGCGCTTCGAGTGGGATTACCTCGACGTGATCAAGACCCTTTTTGCCGAGGGCTTCCGCGCCGGTGCCGAGGCGATCCACGGGGCTGGCCTAACATTTCAATGGGAGCCATACAGCGGCCAGTTCGACAGGATCGCCAGCCCGGCACTCGCCGACCTGCCGATGGGCGAATTCTGGACCGGAGGCCAGGGCGGCATCGACACGACCATCGCGGCGGCCGGCCGCGCCGCTGGTCGCCGTGTTATTGGTGCCGAATCATTCACCGGCATGCCACCGATCAGCCGGTGGACCGAGACCCCGGCTTTCTTGAAAGCCAGCGGCGACGGAACCTATGCCAGCGGTGTGAATCGATTAACCCTGCACCACTGGGTCCATCAGCCGTTCGACGAAAAATACAAGCCCGGCATCGGCATGGGCTGGTGGGGCACGCATTTCAGCCGCAACCAGACGTGGTTCGAGCCCGGTAAAGCCTATTTCGCTTACCTCGGCCGCGCCCAGGCTTTACTCCAGCGCGGCGAGGGCGTCGCCGATTTCCTGGCGCTCGACCACGCTCCCGCCGGTGCCGACGCCGTCCCGACCGCAGCGCTGCTGAACGGCGACCTGCGCGTGAAGGATGGCGCGATCGTGCTGCCCAGCGGCCGGCGCTATCCGTTCCTCCAGTTGCCTCCCGGGGAGGCGATGCTGCCCGAGGTTGCCCGCGCGCTCAAGAAGCTGGTGGCCGCTGGCGGGGTCATCGCCGGACCGAAGCCCGTGCGTTCGCCCAGCCTCGCCGGCTATCCGGCCGCAGATGCCGAGGTCAAGAAACTCGGCGAGGAGCTCTGGAGCAACCCGAAGGTTCTAACCAAGCCTGTGAACCCCGCGCCTCCCCTAACAACCCCCGGTGTCGACATACGCACGACGGCCAGAAAGGATGGCGACACGGATATTTTCTTCCTGGCCAATACGGGCGATGAGGCGCGCGAGTTCACCGCGTCCTTCCGCGTTGCCGGCAAATTGCCGGAACTCTGGCAGGCCGAGGACGGGACGTCCCGGGTCGCCGCCGTCTGGAAAACCACGGCCCGCCGCACGGAACTTCCGCTGCGCCTCAACGCACACCAGTCGATCTTTGTGATCTTCCGGAAACCGGCGCCGGTCGATCACGCCGTTGAAATCGTCGCCGCCGACAAGGCCGCATACACGGCCCGGGTGGATGAGGCCGGCAAAGTCGTCGTGCGCAGCGCCGCAACATGTCGCGGCGAAATCGTTTTCGCTTCCGGCAAGCGTGCCTCCTTCGCGCTCGAAGCCGTTGCGCCCATCCCGCTGGCCGGGCCGTGGCAGGTCGGGTTCGCACTGGGGTTGGGCGCGCCCGCCCAAGTGACCTTTCCCGAGTTGCAATCCTGGAGCGGAAACCCTAACCCTAACATCAAGTATTTTTCCGGCACCGCCACCTATCGCAAAGAGCTGCGGCTCGACGCACTGCTCCCCGGTCAGCGCTATGTCCTGGATCTGGGCGCCGTCCATGAACTTGCTTCCATCAAAGTCAACGGCCGTTCCCTGGGTGTGCTCTGGTATCCGCCCTTCCGCATGGATGTCACGGGCGCGCTGAAAACCGGCGCGAACACGTTAGAAATCCGGGTGACCAACACCTGGGCCAACCGTCTGATCGGCGACGAGCAGGAGCCCGAGGATTCCCAGTGGACCGAGTGGGAGACGTTCCGTGACTTCGGGGGTTACGCGATGAAAGCCTATCCGGATTGGTTTGTGAAGAACCAGCCGCGGCCGTCGCCGGGCCGCAAGTGCTTTGTGACCTATAACTATTTCAAGAAAGAAACTCCGTTGTTCCCGGCCGGCCTGCTCGGCCCCGTACAATGGATCGTTGAGAACGAAGTGAAGTGTGAGGGCCCGTCGAATCCATAGAGCCTCACTGGATGGAACTGACTAACAAACGAAAAGATAGAGTCATGAAAAGATTGATCAACCTAACAGCGATGCTGGGGTTTTGCTGGAGCGGCATGCTGCTGATGGCCGGCGATCTGAAAAAAGAATTCGCCACTCCGCCGGATGCGGCGCGGATGTGGACGTGGTGGTTCTGGCTGGGCGACAAGGTGGACCGCGCCAGCATCACGGCCGACTTGGAAGCCATGAAGGCCCAGGGCATCGGCGGCGTGACGGTTTACAGCATCAGCGGTCCCGGAGTTGGAGGCAAAGGCCCCGATTACATGAGCCCGGAATGGCGGGCCCTCTTCAAGCACGCCGTCAAAGAAGCCGAGCGGCTCGGCCTGGGCGTCAGCGCCATCCTGTGCAGCGGCTGGAATGCCGGCGGCCCATGGATCAAACCGGAGAATGCCTGCAAGAAACAAGTCAGTTCGGAAGTGGTCGTCACCGGACCCAAACATTTCAAAGAGAAGCTAACCCAGCCTGGCAATCCGAAATTCTATCGCGATATCGCCATCCAGGCGTTTCCTAACGTCTCGGCGAAATCCAGCCCGGAGAGACAGAAGCAGTTGATGTATAAGCTCGTGCAGGAATCCTTCGGCGATGCGG
>Ga0268284_1000441_pt1 | contig 28587 bp, 22 predicted proteins | sample saktaG_14_FD_190137 | JGI IMG/M metagenome (GOLD analysis project Ga0268284, IMG submission 190137) | Saline water microbial communities from Sakinaw Lake, British Columbia, Canada - sak_2013_06_06_40m | ecosystem: Environmental > Aquatic > Non-marine Saline and Alkaline > Saline ...
CGACCCGAAAATAATGGCGCTCAGCGTCTGCCAGCTCAGCCCGAATATGGTAAGCGCCATTACAAAGAGCAGCCCGCTGGCCAGCTCGACCAGCACGGAGCGCATGGGAATAGTCTTCCCGCAGTATTGGCACTTCCCCCTTAACAACAGGTAGCTGACGATGGGAAAAAGATCGCGCGGCTCTAATACGTGGCCGCAACTGAAACAGTGGGAGGGAGGGCGGAGAATGGATTCACCGGCAGGAACGCGGTCGGCCACCACGTTGAGGAAGCTGCCCACGCTGATGCCGAGCAGAAATACTATCGGTAATAAAATAAGTTCGATATTAATATTACCTGCTACTCCATTGAGTTTATTCTTCCATCATCGGGGTCAGCATGGCCTGTATATCCCTGGCCGGGTCTTGAAAATCTTTGTTCTCCCTGGCCATGACCGACAGTATTTCATTGAGCAGTCTGGCATCGTTGCCGGTGACCCTCCCTGCAGCGTTGAGAAAGGCCGCGTTTCCATCTTTTATATTGCCACCGTATACCTCGGCAATCCCCAGCAGTGTAAAGCCCAGCCAGTCGTCCCTGTGGCAATATGTATATACGGTCAATCCTTCAGCTACCTCTTTGATGCCGCCGTACAGCGATAGCTGTTTGCACAATCCCATAAATGGGCTCAGATTGGCGCGATTCTCACGGACCGGATATACAAAACAGTTCGCAGCCGTGCAATAGCAACGCTGATAAACTTCCAGCAATCCCCTTAAATAAGTGGTCTGTATCCACTCAGGGTCCGCGTCCTGGGCCTGCGTCAGCTTGCGACCGGCTTGCACGTAATCACCATTCTGCATAAGTGCCAGGGCCCATTTGTTAAGTATCACCGCATCGCGCGGCAGAAGAATATTCGCGCGCTCGTAATAGCGAAGCGCATCCTTCCACTTGCCGGGATCGATGTGGCCGGCCCAGTATGAATAAACATCACCCGTGGTATAGCTCCAGTAAGCCAAATAAGGCTCGCGCTTGCCGGCGACTTCATAGGCTGAGACGCTCAAATCTAATAGCTTGGATTTTTCTGACGCATTATCTGAAGTAACGGCAAGCTTATAGGCATATGATCCGATGTAGCCGTAGTAAACGGCTTCGCCCGGCTCCAGGTTTGCTGCTTCAGACAGGGTTACCATAGTTTTATTTGCATCACTAGACCATGTATGCAGCGCACTGTTCAATTTTATATCTGCCAGCGCGGGGCTGAAAGTCAGGCCAAAACCGATTCCTGCAAATAATATTACCATTAAGACTGAAATAGTTTTCCTGAGTTTTCGGCTTTGGGCCTTTTCCGATAAGTCCCCTACCGCTAAGCTATTATCGGCATGCGCAATCCTCTCATTATATCCGAGCACTTCCATCCTGGCCAGAGCAGTAATTAAAGCTAAAATCAACCAGAATACGAGTTCCGGCAGGATGGCGGTGGGATTAAACAATATATAAACACAATATTGCGCAACGCCGGCGATGAACGCAGAGGCTAAACGAATCACGTCCCTCCCCGGGAATCTACTCAGCAACTTGAATCCCAGGTAAAAGAAAATGATGATAATAGTCATGAACGCGGCCAGACCGATTATGCCAATAGTTGCAGCCAGATAAAGGTAATGGTTTTCCGGTTGGCCGAGCAACATGGAATTATACGTATCAGCGCTCTTCATGGAAACCGGATAATCAGCCTGCGATGCTATTACCAGCATTTCCGGGCCATAACCCGTCCACCTCCGCAATAAATGGTGATTATTTTCACTTAAAGGCACTTCAGGCGAATCCACGATAACGTTGACTGCGCACTCCCATTTCTGTGCTCTTAAACCAAGTGTGTTTAAGCCTGTCCGACCTGCCACAGATATATCCTGGGCAGCCGGGGCGACAGCCGTATTATCCGTCCGCGACACCAACGTCTGCCCGAGTATAGTGATTGCCAAGAAAATGAGCACACTAAGCATCGCTGCGCTCAGAGCAACAGTGGCCTTTCTCTTTAAATAAATGCCTGCCAGCAGAAAGAACATGAACATGCCGGGAATGAAAAGCAATATGGTAATGGAATATTGCGCAAGGTAGAGGCAGATTATTTGCAGGCAGAAAACCAGTAAAAATCCGATGACTTTAACTGCTTTTATTCTGTTCGAACCATGTCCGTACCGGGCTATTATGATCAGAGCCAGGTTGACCGGAATCACCATGGCTATAAAGCAGCTCAAAGAAAGCGGATTGCCATCGGTTGCTGAAATCCGCCCGTTTCTCGAAAGCCAGGCCAATAACCGGGGGTCAGCGAACTCCAGGATACCGAATAAAGAGACCAGGCCGGCAGAAACAATTAGTACGACGATCGCTCTGTAAAGCTGCGGCCGCCTGTATACGCCCTGGGCCACGATGAAAAAAAATACGACCCAGGCTATTAAGGTGCTCAAGCCGTTCTTACGCGCCAGGCTGCCCCAGAAGCTTGCCTCCGGCATGACGGAAAATACGGTCGAAACCACCCATGATAACGCTAATACTATTGCAGCTGTCTGCAGGGGGGAGTGTCTGATCATCTCCAATATATTGCCTGATCCCTTATCCCGACCCGCAAGAAACCAGCGGGCTAAATAGAGCCCCAGCAGCAGGCAGACTCCAAATTGCAGCAGCAGCGCCTTGGCAAAATAGAAGACCTGGTAGCCAAACGGATTAAAATAGACTGGTAGCAGAAATATGAGCAGCAGCCATGTAGCCTCCAACACAATATCCAGCCTACCGGACCGTGTGGTATCAGCCGGATTGTTATCGGTGCGCATTCAGGCCACTGACCTCATGACTTTTGTCACGTACATTATCTTTTGCTAAGATATAACATACTTAGTAGAATATGCAAGAAGGGTACTTAAGTACTAAGGGAGGATTACGATAGCGCTATTGACCTTGAGATAGAGTTAATGTATAAATAATACATAAACAAAAAAAGTCCGGTTGGGTCGGTCCGGGCGCATTACAAAATAGGAGGATATAAATATGAAGAGGTTTTTCAAATACGGGAATAAAGGTTTCACCCTGATCGAGTTGCTGGTTGTCATAGCTATATTGGGCACATTAGCAGCGGTGGTCGTCCTCAATGTGACCAAGTTTATCGGCTCAGGAAAGGCGGAGGCTAATGCCACTGATATGGCAAATATCCAGACTGCAGTGGCTGCATACATGTATGATCACGGTGGCACCGCTCCGGCAAGCCCCATAGCGGCAGGTTCTAAGACCACCAGTGTTGCCGCTTATTTGCTGAACGCACCTAAATGCAACTATACTGTCGACGCCTCTGGTGCGGTTACTCAAGGTACATGCCCTTAAATAGCAATTGACACATGTTTCAATCAAATAGGGGCTTGAAATCCGTTTCACGCCCCTATTTTTTTGCCGAATTATATGTCTGCTGACCGCAGAAGCTTGTTAACGTCCTCAGCATCCTGACAAAAGGCAAATACGTATTCTCTCGTAATGATCTCCTTCCCGTATAAATCCACCAGCGCGTCGTCCAGCGTTTTCATGCCGACATTGGAGCTGGTGCGCATGGTATCTGTTTTTAGAATATGAATACTTTATCATCCCCCAGTATTTTCTAATCCAATAATGAGCTTGGAGCGAAAGTAGCGTTAGGCACCAATCATTAACAGAGGACAAAAACTCCCTTGATTTTGCTGAGATCAATACAGTATACTTAGGCGTACGACGTGTGTGTGGATATGTTAAGGTCAATTGACCGGACAACTAAATACAGCCGCTCAAAAGAGGTCTTATCAATGACAACGGCTAAATTAGACCCCAGGGGCTTCACTCTAATCGAGTTGCTCGTCGTCATAGCCATACTGGGCACACTGGCTGCGGTCGTCGTTCTAAATGTAACCAAGTACATCGGCTCAGGCAGTACAGAGGCGCAGGCTACTGAGAGGGCCAATGTTCAGACTGCCGTCGTCGCATATATGTACGATCATCCATCGGTAACCAGCTTCCCCGCCACGAGATTATCACCCACCAACCCCGGTATTCTGGCTCCCTACTTCCTCAAATCGCTCTATTGCACGTACAATATTCCATCGGGCGGCGCGGTTCCGAGTGGGACCAATTGCGGTGGCCTTACTCCAACAAAAGTGACACCTCCGATTATAGTTCAGCCTGATCTTGAGGTGTCCCCCGTCTCAGAGTCAACCGTAAGGTGATCTTGGAAATCCTGCTGAAGAGGCATGGACTTATTTCCATGCCTCTTGTTATTATCGTTTAACTTTATATATTAGCCGACCGCAGTAGCTTGTTAACGTCATCCGCGTCCTGGCAAAATGCGAATACGTACTCCCTGGTGATAATGCCCTTTCTATACAGGTCGACCAGTGCGTCATCCAGCGTTTTCATGCCAACATTGGAGCTGGTGCGTATGGTATTGGGAATGAGGAACGGTTTACCCTCACGTATGAGGTTCTTAACAGCCGCGTTGGCCAGCATGATCTCCACCGCCGCCACCCTGCCACCGCTGACGCGTGGCACGAGCACCTGGCTAAATACCGCTATGAGTGTGGAGGCCAGGCGGGCCTGCGCCATGACCCTCTCATGCGGTGGGAACATATCAACTATCCTCTCTACAGATTGAGCGGCGCTGGGGGCATGGCCCGTGGATAATACCAGATGGCCGGTCTCAGCCACCGTCATTACGGCCGATGCGGTTTCGAGGTCGCGCATTTCGCCCACCAGTATCACATCAGGGTCCTGCCTGAGCACGTACTTGAGGGCATTGACGAAGGAGTGCGTGTCCTGTTCAAGCTCCCTCTGGGAAAAGGCGCATTTTATGTTGGGGTGCACGTACTCAACCGGGTCCTCAATAGTTACGATGTAGCGTTTCATAGTGTTGTTGAGGTGATTGAGCATGGCGGCGATGCTGGTGCTCTTACCTGAACCAGTAGGGCCGGTGACCAGTATCAGGCCGCGCGGCCGGTTGATCAATTCCTTGCACATATCGGGCAGTCCAAGATCGTCAACTGTGGGTATGCACTGCGGCAGCAGGCGGATGGCAAGACTGATGGAACCCTGCTGCCAGCAGGCGTTGCACCTGCCCCGTCCTCCACTCTGCAGGGAATAGGCAAAGTCAACCTCGAGTTCCTTGGAAAAGATGTCCCGCTGTCGTGCAGGTACTATCTGGTCGAATAGATTGCCGATATCCTCGTGCTTCATCACAGGCAGGCCCTCGGCAGGTCTCAGTTCCCCGTCGATGCGGAAGAGGGGCGGCACGCCCACGATGAGGTGCAGGTCCGAGGCCCTGCTCTCCCCCGCCAGTTTCAATAACTCATCGATGTGCATCTTATTTGATGATAACAGCATCTATTGGTTTACGGTCAGTTGCATGGTAAATGACACTTCCGTGTAAGTGCTGGTGCCAATCGAGCTTATCAATACCAGTCTGAACATCCCCGAGTTCCTCAGGTCACGGGCATAATTGAGTATTATCTCTTCGCTGGGGGCCGATCCCTGCACCTGTATGAAATTCCCGTCATCAGTAACACTTGTCAGGTACACGGTAGCCGGCAGGGCTGCGAAAACCTGTCCGAGGTCACGATTGACCATGCCCCTCTGGTCAGCGAGATACTCGATGGGCGCGTTAAGCCGGTCCAGCATCTGCTGATCGGCATCGCTCGCTTTAGTAGTCAAGTCTATTACGTCACGGTACTGTTTTTGCATACTGCTTAACTGGGCGTTCTTCTGGTTCATCAGCAATTGCATATCGGCCGTTTGTTTTTCAGTAATGCCGCTCATCACCCACATACCCAGCACCAGCGCAGCGCAAACCCCAAATGCGATCAGCGGCACCGGATTGATGGTTGCTCCGGATGGCCTGGCAAATGGCACGGCGCTCGGCATTACATTTATGTCTACTTTCGTCAATTGATTGATAGTACGCAATGCCAGGCCGCTGTTGACAATGAAATCGTTACCGTCCTGGCCCGGTAGGTATGTCAGCAAAGCCGGTGCGGCCTTAACCGGATACCCCATCACCATAGAGAGAGTTTCGCGAAGTATGCCGCTGACAATACAATAGGTCTGCTGTCCCAGCGGATTATTCGGGTGGCTGGAATTGTAGAAATTAACAGTCCTGTCCACTTCTTCCCTGACCAGCCTGGCCTTATCCCCATCGCTCATTGCAGCGCCTCCGGTGAAAGGAAGACTGCGGATCATCTCGGGGATGCCGTTATTCATAACCGTGAGATCGAACGAATTCGGCTGTACATTTACTACGATAGCAGTTTTTTCATCGATAATACGGGACACGGCCAGTGGCCTTAATTCAAGGTATTTCAGCCGCAACCCGCAGAGCTTGAGCGTCTCCATGACCGAATTGACATTATCGAAGGGCAGGCCCACCAGGCAAAGCGCAATCTCGCTGTCCGATATCTTCACGTCGGCCCATGACGTATAGATCGATGAAAGGGGTACTGCTACAGCCCGGGCCATCTCCTTCCTGGCTGCTTCAACCAGCAAAGCACGGCCGAGCTTGGGCACATACACAACGCGGTAGATAGAGTGTACACCGCTGACGCTGGCCGCCACTTCTTTTTCACCGATTTTATACCGGGCCAGCACCATGCTGATCACCTGACTGACGTGCGCCCTCTCCAAGACCACGCCGTTCTGCACCCAGCCAGCCTCCAGCGGGGTTTCCACGGCAAACACGACTCGCTTGCCCCTTACCGAGGTGATCTTAACCGAGCTGTCTTCGATATTTATAGTAAGCATATCGAGTGACAAATCCTGGGATCAGTTATTGCAGTAAACCTGAATAGTTATAGAAGCGTTATCCAGTTCCCCCTCCACAGTGGCCGGCATGATGGAAACGCCGATGAACTGACATGACGGCAGTTTTTCGCCCACGGCTATGAGGAAATTCTGAAAATTAGCCACCTGGCCGGTCAGGCTAAGAGAATACGTGAGCACAGTGTAGTCCGTGCCCAATACCTTGCTTATGGCTTGTGAGACCATCATGCTTGTGATGGTGATGTCATAGTCCCAGGCCAGATCCATGAGCATTTTCGAGACCTCGGGATTATCCCCTGTGTTTTTATACTGCAACTTGGCCGTTTCCAGATCCGCTTTCATCCTGGCCGCCTCGGTTGTGGCCGAGGAACGGGCCGCCATTTTGGCCTTCAACGCGTCCATCTGCGATTGGACCTGGTTGATCTGCAATTGCATCGTAGTCTGCTGTGATACCTGCTCGATATAGCCTGTGACCAGGGGCACCATGACGATCAAAAAGAGGGCCAGTATGAGTATCAGCCAGACGGTGGTACTGAGGCGCGGCAGGCGCTGCGATATATTGCTCTTGGTTACTTTGGGTGCTTCTACAGGTGATGCCACTATCTTAAATCTTCAGGCATTTATTCCTATTATACATGAAAACTATATGAGATACTCAAGGCCGGCAATCATCGGTAGTCGTAGTCCAGCACATATCATCTTGCCCGCTCATTCCAGCCTATATATTGAAATCCCGCCTGGGGTGAACTTGCTGCGAAAAGAGAGGATCATATATATCAAGCTCATGCTGTCATCCTGCGTTTTAAATGTCACCGTCGCCTCGGTATCGCCCGGCTTGACACAGGTTTTGGGTACATTGAAAGTATCGATGTCGATACCATCGGTAAGAAGCGTTGTGGGCGGAGAGTCATAGGTCGACTTGTTATTAACCACGCTGTAGCCGTTATAAGGATAATTATCATTAAGATCATCATACAACTTGTACTGAGTCCCCGAGCCCTTGATGGTTATACTCTCATCATAGACTATGTCGCCTTCGCCGACGAAATGTGTGTACCTGGCTGCGTTCGTTTCTTCTGTCAGCGGCGGCGTGAAAAAGCCGGCGAACTGTATGGGTATGGTTGCATTCGTCTTAATATATTGGAAGTTGTCGTATATACTCAGCAGATGCCCGGTGGTGGAAGGGCTGGAGTAAATTATAATGATGGACCAGGCGGCATAAGCCCAATCGTCTTCATCGGCCTCATAGGTATATTTCGGGTATTTGCTACAATGGGACTGCGAATTGGCATCTTCACAGTGTGAATCATTTTCCGCGTCCCCATCTAACGGGCTGCCGAGTGGATAACGTGTGTAGTTGCTGTACTGCTCATTAATATGGTTGTCTTTCCACGTGTAAAGCCTGTATCTGTATGTTGATGATCCAGTGGTTCCGGAGTCATAATGCCCGACCGTGTACTTGCCGTTGCCCACGAATCCCGGAGTACCGGCAAAGGCGTTTTTAACGCTGTCGGTGATGTCTGCAAAACAAGAATATGACCAGCCGCCATGATCGTCATTGTAATCACCCCTTGTTTGGGAGGCCGTGATGGTTTGTGAAAACTGGGGGGTGGAGGCATCGGCAGGATAAGCTATCTTCAGCTTGACTTTATTCACATTCGTGGATTGGCACAGGCTGTTCCACTGGGCCTGAGTATAGCTACCCATGCCACTCCAGGGCTTGCACTTCCAGCCCGACCAGTACAGTAAAATATACTTTATGGTGGCGTTAGCAGGTATTTTCGAGTCGACGGTGGCAGGCGACTCAAGATACAACCGCTCTCGGTGAGGACTGCTCCCTTCGGCATCTCTCATCAGCGTATTGCCGAAAGCCCAATAGTCCCCCTCCATAGCAGATCCAAACGGCTGAGCCACCTCAGTATAGGTGTAAGCAGTCGCCGTGGTGTTTTCACCAGTGGGGGCGGTTGCTGTCGACTTGACCTCGTACAGCTTAAGCTTCATGTCCCAGGCAAGATAGTTGACACCGCTGGTCTTATCGGTCCTCACCCAGCTGAATTCGCCCTGCGTTTCTATATTGGGTGTATATTCGAATGTGACCGTCGCCTTGCTCATTTGTCCTTCCAAAAACGAATTATAGTCGACAGGCGTCGGGTAATCCCACGTGATGGCATGGCCACCCCTGTAATTGGAGACTACCGGCACTTTTTTTATGGCCATTGTGCTTGTTTTCTCCAGGCTGCTTGAGCCGGCAACATAATCGAGGCCCGCCGGCAGCCAGCATCCGATACGGCTTATTTTCACGGTGCCGTCCCCTCCAGGATAGACTATGTCAATCTTATAGCTACCCCGCCCACTGACGGAGCCGGTCCCGTTGTAATCACCGTACACGGCAATATCTCTTGCAGGGTCCCTCTTCTGCGTTGAATTGTACGTCTCAAGCATGGAGGTACCCTCGCCCAGCGTCCACTTCGGCGTGATCCGATAGACACAGCTAATATCATTAAGGGGATCAGCGGAGCTCAGTGTATAGCTTTCATACGGGGGGTTATGCGCATAGGTGCTTTCAAGCCATGCGGCATCGCCATTGGGATTAATAACCATCAAGGAGGGCAGCTTGCTGCCGCCCTCCTTGATGCGCCACAGGCCAGCATCAACCCCGGAATTAGCTGAGTAATATTCCTTAGTTTTGCGCTCAACAATCTGTCCTGCTTTGGAAGCGGTGCCTGTAAAATACAGCAGGGCAGGCAAAACCAGCGCACCTATAAACACCAGGATCAGTACAACTCCCAGCACCCCCATCCCCTGCTCTTTATGCCGCATTTTCTTGGGTGTTTCCATCATTTTTGTTCCCTCAATGAGCACTACTATTAAAATGACCTGGGCGAGATCTTATAAATCCTTGTCTCACTGGCACTCCCCACCTGGGCGGTTATTGTTACCGTGAGTATCTTCCTGGGATCACCCGGATTAGGATAATCATATTGAGCCGTGATTGAAGAGATGCTATCCGCAACCTGCACCTGGCTACTGCTGATTAAACTGCCCGTTTTTTCATTTGTGACCGCTACCTGCCTTTGCAGTTTCTTATTGGCATCAACGGAATAAGTTATAGTTGTCTTAGTTGCATCCCAATTAACATAAGAGATAATCAGCGGCGTACCGGTAGAAATGGTGAAGAGGTTTGGGGTTGGTGTTATTACCTGCGCAGACTTAGTGTCCCTGTCAATCCAGTAACCAGCGCTCTGAGCCTGGCGTATGGCCATCATGCCATTTTGCGCCTTCGGAACCAATATAAATAACTGGTTGAGTATCCCCAATGCTCCTACCAATACCAGCGAGCCGATCGCCAGGGCTATCAACAGCTCTACGAGCGTCATACCCCTGGAGTCTCTGCGGGTAAACGATAACTGTTTATCAATATATGGCAAACTCATTATATTTCTTTTTATCTTTTATAAGACTCTAACACAAGAACCTCGGGAGGTGAATGCTGTACGCATGTTACGGTTACTGTTACCTTCTGGACTCCAAGGTCTAATGCGCTGACCGCCCCGGTCTCCGGATTAATAAGCGCCACAGCAATGTTAATGTCATATCCGGAAGGTATTCCCGTAATCTTATTATATGCATACGGGGAAATGCTATCATATGGCGCGTTGTTTATTGCCTCCATTTGTGTCCTTGCCAGGCTCTCAGCGGTTGTACGCTGATCTGCCATAAGAAGCACCTTGAAATTTGTGCCCAGCGCAGTCACGAAAGTAACGCCCACTACCGCCAAAATGGCCAGTGCTATCAGCACTTCTGCAATTGTGACGCCTCTTTCACTACTTCTGAATTTAAGTTTATTCATCAAATCCACTATGCCGGTTTTTCGGATGGTGACTCTGTTATCATACACAACGCCGATCAGAATTATCCCCCTATAAGGCTCATGCTGGAATAGATGGGAACGAAGATAGAAAGGGCCAGAAAACCGACGGCCAACCCTATGATGATGGTCATAGCCGGCTCGATCATGCCCAGCACGGTCTGGAGTTTGTCGGCCGCCTCGATCTCAAAGCTGTCAGCCACGATAGTGAGAGTGTTGTCCAGGTTTCCCGTCTCCTCACCCACGCGGGTCATTTCCAGCATGAGCGGAAGAAACTCAGGGTGCCGTCCCATGGCTGAGGCCAGTCCTTCACCCTTGATGATATCCGCCTCAACATCCATCAACGCGTTGGAGATGACCCTGTTGCCGCTCGATTCAGCCGCAAGCTTAAGTATCTCGGGCAGGGGCAGGCCTGACCGGAATAGAATGGTAATGCTGCGACAGATGCGCGCCAGCGTGTTGATCAGGTTGAGCCTGCCCAAAACCGGCATGGTCAGCATAAAGCGGTCCTTCTGCAGTGCGCCGTTGGGTGTCTTGCTATACATGTAGAGCAACAGAATACCGGCCAGCACAGCCAGCATCACATATACTCCATAGTTCCCCATGAAACCGACCACAGCGATGAGTATCTGCGTCATGAGCGGCAGCTTTCCGCCGAGGGTCTTGAACATGTCCATGATGGGGGGCAATATAAACGTGACGGCCAGAAAACCCACACCGACCGCCAGCACAAGCACTATTATGGGATAGGTCATCGCCTGCCGTATCTTGCGAGCGGCGGCGGTGGACTGTTCAGCGTAGCCGGCAAGGTTGCGCAGCACACTTTCCAGCTGGCCGGTCTGCTCGCCCACCGCGATCATCTTGCAATACATCCTGTTGAACGCTTTGGGATGCTTTTCCAGCGCAACTGAAAGAGGACTACCCGCCCGCAGGTCGGATATTATGGTGTCCAGCATCCCGGCAAAGGTCTTGTTGGTAGTCTGTACCTTCAGCAGGTCAAGACTCTGCACAATTCCCACGCCCGATTCCAGCAGCAGCGCAAGCTGCCGGGAGAAGAGTACGATCTCCTCCTGCTTGGCCCCCTTCTCGAACAGTGAGGGCATACCCGTTAAAATAGACCCTCCTTTTGCTTTCAGGCTAAGTATCTGGTAACCGCTGGCCGCCAGCCTGTCCTCCGCATCCTTCTCCCCGGAAGCATCGATCTTACCCTTGACCACCTGCCTGTCAGCGGTGTAGCCGATATACTCGTAATCCATCTATGTTTCCCGAAGATAATATCCCTTTATAATGATACATTACATGGATGAATAGTAAATAGACCCTTGGTCAAAATTATAATAGTACTATTGTCCTACCTTTAATGCAGGCGCACCTGAAGGTACGCCCCTACGTCGCAGGATTGATCAACGCTCAGGAAATGGTATAGGCGTTTCGCAGTACCTCGTAGGGTGTGGTAATGCCGGCCTTGGCCTGCAGCATGCCGTAGCGGGCGATGGGCACCAGTCCTTCGCTGAGTGCGGCGGCCCGTATATCGGTGTTGCTCGAACCGCCCACTATCATCCTGCGAATATTATCGGTTATTGTCAGTATCTCGAATATAGCAGTGCGGCCGAGATAGCCGGTATACACGCACCCCTTGCATCCCTCGCCGTACATGAATTCCGCCCTCGCCTCGCCCATCTCTTTTTCATAGGCCAGCTGCTCTACCAGTGGCGCCATCACCTTGCGAGCACAATGAGGGCAGACTCGCCGCACCATACGCTGGGCCACGATACCAATGAGGGCTGAACTGATCAGGAAGGGTTCTACCCCGAGGTCAATCAGGCGAAAGATTGCACCCACCGTGTCGTTGGCGTGCACCGAAGACAGCACGAGATGTCCGGTCAGGGCCGATTGGACGGCTATTAGAGCTGTCTCGCTGTCGCGGATTTCGCCCACCAGGATGACATCGGGGTCGAGCCTCACTATGGCGCGCAGCCCGCTGGCAAAGGTCAGGCCGGCCTTTACATTAACCTGTATCTGGTTAATGTTTGAAAAGCGATATTCGACAGGGTCCTCCACAGTTATTATATTCTTGCCTACATGATCCAGAGAATTGACGGCGGCATAAAGCGTGGTCGTCTTGCCCGCGCCGGTGGGGCCGCTGATGAGCACCATGCCATATGGCATCATAAGCATCTGCTCAAACATCTCCTGGCTCTCACGCAGAAAACCGACCTGGGGCAGAGCCAGCGCTGCCACCGATTTGTCCAGCAGACGCAATACAGCCATCTCGCCATTAACCGTATTCACGGTAGCCACACGAACATCTATATATTTATTATCTGAATCAAAGGAGAACTGGCCATCCTGGGGCCGCCTGTGATCGGCGATATTCATGTCTGAGAGGATTTTTATACGCGAAATGAGACCGTGGTGCACGGTCAGGGGCAGCGAGGCCACTTCATGCAATATGCCATCGATCCTGTAGCGTATACGCAGCCTGTTGTCATCCGGCTCGATGTGTACATCGGATGCTCTGGCCTTGACGGCTTCGTCCAGCATCTTATCGAGCTGGTGAGCTATGGGAGAATCGCTGGTTATCTCAGGTGGAATTACTTTATCGTCATATGGGGGCAGGGGTGATATGCCGGCGGCCTGTGCAGGAACGACCGGACCAGCAGGACCAGCGGTACCAGCAGTTCCCGTAGCAACGGGGGGTACCGCGGGCCCAGCTACACGCGGCGCTGTACGCGGAGGGGGCGTGTTTACCGGCCCTGTGTCTAAGCCCGTCCCGGCGCCCAGTCTGGAAGCATCCTTAAGAGCTCGATAATTGTACTCAATGCCTTCCTTGATATCCGCTTCTGAGGCGGCCACCGGCTCAATGCGCCTCCTGGTATAAATCGACAGGTTTTCAATGGTCAGTACATCGCTTGGATTGGCCATAAAAATCCGCAGCGTGTTGTTCTCCAGCGCTAATGGCAGCACCTTGTACCTTCTGGCCACGTCCTCTGGTATCAATCCCAGGGCCTGCGGCATGGGCGCCGCATACTGGACGTTCAGCTTGGCAATGCCCTGCTGAGTTGCCCCACCGGGGGCGCCACCTTTAGCTCTGGGATTATCCGGATTGTTTGCCATGAGTACCTCAAATTATTAAATTATTATCAGGCCGTGGCCGCCGCATCCGCGACCTCGATGACCTTTTCCAGACCAGCATTTTCCGCTACCGGAAAGCAGGCCCACTTAAATTGTATGTATTAAAATACCATTATCAAAATAGGCTACCACAATTTTAATCTATTCCGGCCCGCTTCGACTGTCTGGACCATACCCATATACCTTTTAGTTTAATCTAACATGCGATTTGCCATTTTGCAAATAGGGCAGGATTTATGGTAGATTTCAGGTAAATCTGCTTTTCTCCAGTTTACTACACAACTTATAGTAACGGGGTACGGTTAATAGATATTTGATGAGAATTGTACGCCGGCCATACCCGTTTATCCTGGTTATTTCCATTTTAATTTTAACCGGCTTGCTCGTTCCCTTCGGTCAAAGCAGCGCCGCCACGCAGAGGACACTTGCCTGGAGCGTGGTGGATACACCCTGGAACGGTTCCAATGGTATGTTTATACGCACCTGCGGCATAAACGACCTGGCGCTGGGACCGGACAACTTAACCTTTTATGCCGTCAGTACCGATAACACTTCGCCCACCACGGCAAACCTTTTCAAATCCACCGACGCGGGGTACACCTGGTTCTCCAATATCGGCAACAACCTGGCCGCGACACCCGGGGCCCTTTTCCCGGTATGGAATGTAACCGTAGCGCCGGATGATGCGAAATTCATCATCGCCGTCACCTCCGGGGCCGTCGCCCCTGGTGGTCCACAACGTCTGTTTTACTCGACAGATGCGGGCACCACCTGGGCCGATACAGGCCTTGCTCTTGACCCCACTGAATACATAAGCTGCCTGGATATAGCCAGGTACGACTCGGCCGACCGGTTCAGGGATATCGCCGTCGGGACCCGGTACTCAGGACCACCGGGACAGGGCAGGCTATGGATCAGGCCTTATAGTTCTTCCTTCTCCGGCGCCTGGGTAGCCCAGGGCGATCCACTCTGGACAGCCGTCACATCGGTGAAATTCTCTCCCGGCTATAATCCAGACCAGACCATGGCGGTCGTTTCGTTCACGGGGGCGGGAGCAGAGCTGCACCTGGGCAAACACGATACAATTCTAAATACAACCCAGTGGGATAACGCAGCCGGCTACGCGGCCTACCCGGTGCCCCTCGGCGGATACCTGGCCACTAACATTATACGCACCGGCATCGAGCTGCCCTCCGATTACGTGGGCACCGATTTAAGCCTGCGTGGATGTTTTGTCAACGTATTTGATAATACTACGGCCTCAGCCGTATTTTACATCAGCCCCACACCCACTACATTCAACATCACACCACCGATTCAGCTTGCCACAGGACAACGTATATCTTCCATCGCCTATACCGGCACCAATGCGACAGGCATACTCCTGGCCGGCGAGGCCACCGCCAGCACCGCGCGGGCGCTGGCCAACGTCTGGCAAAGCTCGAATGCACAGGCAACCTGCGCTGGCTGTGTCACATGGCTCAAATCCGATAGTCTGAAATCGGCCACCGGCGGCGGCGGCACAGGCCGCGCCAACGTGCTGCTGGCCTGGAGTTCGGACGGCAGCAGGGCCTATTGCGGCACCAGCTCGGAGAACTCCATGCTGGGTGGAACCGGTTGGGCGCCGGGACAATGGCCTTTATCCAAATTGACTAAAGCACAGTCAGACGAGTCGGCCTTCCAGTACAGCATGGACAGCGGGTCCACCTGGAACCAGATCGGCATCATCAATACGACGATCAACGTACTGTCGGATGTGGCCGCGGTGGAGAAGCCCGAGGGATCTACGGTCCCGGAAAACAGTACGCTCTACCTATCTTCACTAAATACCGACAATACCACACCCGGTATCGACAGCGTGTGGCGCAGCACCAGCGACCCCCTGGGACGCTTATGGGAACGTACCTTCACCCTTCCATCAAGCGACAGCGGCACCATTCTGCGCCTGGCTCCCTGCGGTACGGCATCGTCAGCCATAAGCAGCGTCGTGGTCTTTGCCGACCTGAGCACGGACAACATTACCTATTCCGCCGACTCGGGCGATACATGGACGACTGTGCTGGCCGGCACGAATGTCAAAGACATATCGCTGCTGGATGAATCTTCCATGTATGTACTGGATGACTACACCGTGCGCAAGCTAAGCCAGAGCGGCGCAGCCTGGCAGACCGTGAAAAAACTGAACACCAACCTGCTGGTGCCGGGGCACACTGTATGTAACCCTCTGAAAGGCAGCTCAAGCAAGGAACTGGTCTTCGTGGGCAGCGAGGGAAACACAGATACCAGCGTAGCCTGGGCCGATTTCTCGACCTTCAATCCGCAGTTCACCGTGCTCAAAGAATTGCCCGAGCAGGGCAATGTGCACATTGTGACGGACGACCTCTACGACAGCAACAAAAACATCTATGTCGGCATCGACGATACCCTGACCAATAACAACGGCATCATTTACCGCTGGACCATGGATACCAGCACCAACTGGGACCCCCTCGACCCTATCGACAGGGACTTCTACGGCCTGTGCATGTTGAACAACGTTCTCTATGGCGCCTGGAACACCGCGACACCGCCGCTTTTAAACAGCAGCGGCGCCGACCGCACACTGGAGGCCAGGGTCAGGGTTCCCCCCCCACCACAATGGGACCAGCTCGTAGATGGGTTGCCTCAGCCCGGCCCGGTTAAATTTACACGTGAGCCGGTGTCACTGCATATATCTTCAAATGCATACAATACTCTCTGGGCAATCGACAACAACCAGCCATATAATTTCACCACTAAAGTGGGCTGCCTGTGGCAATTCGTGGACGCAGTGGCCAAGCTGGGCCCCTGGCCCACGGCGCCGGCACCCGGCAGCCTGATCGGGGCCGATCCCGTAACCGGACGTTCCCAGCAGGTCGATTTCAAGTGGCGGCCTCTTAAGGACATCTATGGCTACGATCTCCTGATAGCCAAGGATGTTAACTTCACCCTGCCGCTCACCCAGCAACTGCAGATGACTCCGGTCGACGACGTCACGGGCTCCTGGATCGTAACCCCCGCAGACCAGGAAGCACCGTCCTGCTGGATCTCGCCCGGCGTACTGGAAGTAGGACGATCCTACTACTGGAGGGTGCGCGGGTCGAGATCGTGGAGCGGCACGCCCATACACAGCCCATGGTCAGCGACACTGTTCTTCTCGGTCAGGCCGGGTTTCATGGTCACCTCTGAATACATGGGGCCTACGCTGCTGACACCGGTGGACGGCATATGCAGCAACTGCCTCCCTCCCATTCGTTTCAGCTGGTCGCCCATCAAAAATGCCAGGATGTATCAATTTACACTGGCCAGGGATGCTCAGCTTCAGGATGTGATCGTCCAGGAGACTACCGAGACCACAGCTTTCGAGCTAAAGAGTTCATTACCTTTTTCTACCCCGTATTACTGGCAGGTCAAGGCTGTTGCCCCTGTGATCAGCGACCCCAGCCCGGTAGGCACGTTTACACTGTCCGAGAACATCACGCAGCCGCAGAAGCAGCCGGACGCCAAGACCAAGTCCGGCCAGGTACCGGCTGCTTCAAATTTCTGGATCTGGATTATTATCGTTATCGTCGTTGTCCTGCTGCTACTTATAAATGCCTATGTGGTCATATCGCGCAGGAGGAATCTGTAATACGACGCAGGGGCGCCGCTTTAGCTGCGCCCGAAAAAGACGGACAGGCCTGAAGGCCCGTCCCTACAGTGCGCCCGCGAATACGGAAAAGAGATGATGGACGCTATTATCAGCAAGATTGCGGCGCTGGCCTCGGGAGTCAAGGGTTTTCTGGCCGAGGACGAAGGCGTCAGGCTGTATGAGCTGGGACTGGAAGCCTGCGCGCTCGGCCCCTGCCTGGAGATAGGCAGCTTCTGCGGCAAATCTGCCGTATATTTGGGAGAAGCCTGCAAAAGAACTGACAGCACGCTTTTCACCATAGACCACCACTGCGGATCTGAGGAACAGCAGCCCGGCCAGCTGTATTTCGACCCCGAGCTCTTCGACAGCCGCAAGGGCATCATAAATAGTCTCCCCCTGCTGCAGGACACTTTAAAAAAAGCAGGCCTCGAGGACAATGTCGTTCCCATGGTCACACAGTCCGGAGTCGCCGCCAGGAACTGGGCGACGCCACTCGGCCTGGTCTTTATCGACGGCGGGCACAGCTACCAGACAGCTCTATCGGACTACCGCTGCTGGTCGCCGCACCTGCTGCCGGGCGGATTCCTGGTTTTTCACGACATCTACCCCGACCCTGCCAAAGGTGGTCAGGCGCCCTTTGAGGTGTACAAGCTGGCGCTGGGGAGCGGCGATTACAGGGAACTGCCCATGGTGAACAGCCTGGGCATCCTAAGAAAGCACTATACCGTGGTGATCGAAAAGAAGGTTTGTTGCTGACATGGGTTTGAGCATGTCGGCTGCCAGCAGGACCGCGGCCGAGGTCCAGGTAGGCTTGGTCAGAGGCCAGATCTCGTGTTCGGGAAACGCCACGCCATACCAGTAGGCCCCATCCTCGTCCCTCATCTGGTGAATCCAATAATAGATCATGGCCGACTGCTTGTACTCTCCGTGGACCGCCAGCGAGATTGCCAGTTCGCTGCTCTCTGCGGCGGTGACCCACTGCTTTTCGAGGTTGCAGACCGATCCCTTGCCATGCACGATGAACTTATCCCAGCTATCGTATATCCTGTTAACTGCTTCCTGCCCATTGATGACACTGCACAGTGCGGGGTAGTACCAGTCCATGGCAAAGGCGTAAATGGTCTTCTCGTCAATGGGGTCTCCATACGGCAGCGGCATGCCGAGGATGGCTGTGCGTAAGACCTCGTTGGCCTCCGCCCAGTCCCTTCGCTCCTCTCCTATCAAATCCGCCATCTTCAACGCACATTTGATGCTGAGGTATGATGAGCTGCAGCTGGCTATCTGGGCGGTGGGGTAAACGCTGCCGGCCGCATCCCTGGCCCAGTAAATCTCGCCCTTAGGCCCGCGCATATCCAGCACGTAATCAACGGCTCTCCTCACCACGGGCCACATCTCGTCAAGAAAGGACCTCTTGCCCGCTACAAGGTAATGGTGCCAGGCGCCCACGGCTATATAGGAAATAGCATGCGAGACCTTGTATTTGTCTTTGGGCTTCCCTTCCTTATAGTTGGCATACCAGCTTCCATCCGGGAGTTGCATACCCGCCAGCCATTGGTAGGCTTTCTCCGCTTCGTCATGGTAGCTGCCGGCGTCTATGGCCATAGCGCACTCTACGTGCGTCCACGGCTCCACCAAACCGCCTTCGCTCTCGGGTACGGAGCCCCTGGTCTCCTGCACGCTGACGATGCTTTCAAAGGTCGGCCTGAGAAACCTTTCGGATAACAGCTCCTCCAGCTCCGGCATCTCGAATGTAGCGCTGTTATCCATTACCATTGTCCTAACCAACCTTTATCTTATTCTTAACCTGGCTCTCGATGGCTTCCCGGTAGTAATCCGCCGTTTGCCCGGCTGCATTGTCCCAGTTAAATAATCTCTTCACCCTCTCCACACCCATAGCGCCCAGCTCTTTGCGCCTTGCTTCATCATCCAGAAGAGCTTTTATAGATGCCACCAGTGCGCCCGTATCGCCCGGCGGCACCAGTATGCCGGCGTCGCCCACCACCTCCGGCAGGGCGCCTGCAGTGGTGGAGATCACGGGCGTCCCGCAGGCCATGGCCTCCGCTGCGGGCAGGCCGAACCCTTCATAAATGGAGGGCACCACCAGCATGGTGGCCGAGGAATATTGCCTGACCAGGCTATTAGTATCTATCTTGCCGGTGTACTGCGTGCAATCTCCCAGGCAGAGCGATTCAATCAGTCCCTCTGTGTACCCGTTAACCAGCGGCTCTCCGACGATGGTAAGCTCCACCACGCGCGTCTTGCGCAGCTCAGCGACAGCCTCCAATAAATACTTTAGACCCTTAAGCGGCGTGTCCCCGCTGTTGATCACCAGTATGCGGTTGCCGGGACGCTGTAAGCCGGGTCGCTCCCTGAAAACGTCAGTATCTACACCGCAGTAGACTATTTTAAACCGCTCACGCGGCAGCCCGAAGCTGCTCACAATCTCCTGCAGTGAGTGTTCGGAATCCGTGATGAAATGGGAAAGCCGGCGGGCTACCTTTATCTGCGTATCGGCAAAGGAGTACCATCGGCGAATTCCCCATGATTTGTAAGCTGAATTGCTGGCCTTGAGGGCGAGCTCGCGGTCGATAGTTATAGGGTGATGGATGGTGGTCACCAGAGGTATACCCATCTGCCTGATCTTGAATATTCCCTCGGTAATGCACTGGTTATCGTGCACGATGTCGTATTTTTTGAGATGTCCGTCCTGGCGGAACATGTTGTAGGCTCTCATGCCGAAGGTGTGCGGCTCGGTGAAACAACCGCTGCATTCGCCCAGCCATTCGGCGAAGTTGGGCCATGTGTTGAGCCGCATCGGGTTTATCAGGTAGCGCCTCTTTTCCGGGAGCCTGTAGAGGTCCAAACTCGGTAGCCGGATCAGGTTGATTCCATCTGCCAGGTCCGGGTAAGGAGGACCCGCCACCACGTCCACGCTGTGACCCAGCCTCTGCAGGGACCTGCTGAGGTACCTGACGTAAACACCCTGGCCACCTGAATATTTATAAGCCCTGTAGCTCAACAAACAGATCTGCATTGATATCAGCCTGCCACATCGCTTGATTTCTGCCTTGAAAACACGCAGACATTTTACATTTATTCGCGATGTTTATCAAGACTGCGCTGAATTTATCGGCCTGGCGGCGTTATCCCGGCACGTTTGGCCTCTATAGCCTGCGCATATACCTCGACGGTCAATCTGGCGGCGTTACTCCAGTTGAACTTTTCCAGTATACGCTTCCTTCCCAGTATGCTGTATTCACTGCGCCTGGCCGAGCTCTCCATCAACTGTGCTATGGCAGCAGTGAGTGCGGCCGAATCGGCTGGCGGAATCAGGATGCCGGCATCGCCTACAACCTCGGGCAATGCGCCGGCCGTCGTGGAAACCAGCGGGGCCCCGCAGGACATAGCCTCGGCAGCCGGTATGCCGAAACCCTCATAAGTGGAGGGCACGGCGACCAGCGTAGCGGACCTGTATAGCTGTATAAGCTCCGACGTTTCTATCTGGTTGCGGAAAGTTACCGCCTCTGTAACACCCAGCTTGCCCATCAGCTTTTCAGTAACTCCATCCCCCAGGGTCTGGCCGACAACCACCAGTTTCAGATCCCACCTTTTCCTCAGATCGGCCAGCGCCTCCAGCAGGAAACGCAGGCCCTTGACCGCCGTGTCGCGGCTCATGACCATGAGGATCATATTATTTAGTCTGGGCACATCGTCAGAGGGGCTGAACAGCTCCGCATCTATGCCATTATAGATGACCTTCATCCTGGATTCAGGTATACCGAAGATATCGTGGATGTGGCGCCGGGCCATCTCGGACACCGTTATGATGAATGGCAGTTGACGGGCGACCTTGATCTGCATTCCGGTGAAAGAAAACCAGCGGCGGTATCCCAGCTTATCCTTGAGCGATTTAGCTGACTGTATGGCCAGGTCGCGGTCGATGGTAACGGGATGGTGGATGGTTTCGACCACCGGGTAACCCGCCTTCTGGATATCCGCGATCCCCCAAGCCATGGTCTGGTTGTCATGTATGACATCGTACTTTTTCAGGCCATTTTTGCACAGGTACCGGTAGGCGCGCATGCCGAAGGCCAGCGGTTCGGAGAAATACCCGGTCATGATGCCTCCCCACTCCGTGAAGTTAGCGTAGGTATTAAGCTTGCGGGGATCGATGAACAACCGTTGCCAGGATCCAAACCTGTACAGGTCCAAACTCGGTAGCCGGATTAATCCGACGCCATCGTCTACGATAGGATATGGCGGCCCCGACATCATGTCCACTTCATGGCCCAGGTCGCGAAGGGCATTGCTCAGGTAGCGCATATAGATGCCCTGCCCGCCCGAGTAGGGATAGCTGCGGTAACTCAATATGCATACTCGCATTTAAAGCTTCATACTCCTGTGCAAGACTACATATAATACCAGACTTGCCCACTCACGTACAGTATCGCTCGAACTGCGGCATTTTTGTCCCGTTGACAAATATAAATTATTCAGCTTAACATATATATAAATATTGAATGAATATTCATTCTATTACTTTATTAAACATGACAACACGTATTAAGCGAACGGAACACCTCACCAAAACACGCAGGAAGCAAATACTCACCGCTGCCCTGTCTGTATTCTCCACGAAGGGGTATGGTGAATCTACCATGGCAGACGTTGCAACGGCGGCCGGCGTGGGAGTGGGCACACTGTACAATTACTATAAAAACAAGCGTGAACTGTTGATTTCACTGGTACAGAAACTGATGATCTCGCAAGGCTTGATTCACATCCTGGATAATATGGCAGACCGGAGCAGCCGCGATTTCATGGATTCATTGCTGGAAGACCGCCTTGAGTTCGGGTTTGGCAATGCGCAGACTATTTTATTTCTTTTCTTTGAAATACAGCGCGACACAAAGTTGCGCCGTCAATATCTTCAGGATGTGATTACCCCCCTGCTTGCCAGGATAGAGGAATATGTACGTTTACAGATCAGACGAGGAGATTTCCGCAAAGTCGACGAAAAGATTATTTCCCGTACTATGGCAGGCGCTATCATCGGAAGCGTGCTTCTCTATAGCCTTGAACAACGCGACAGCCCCTTTAAGAAGGCTCGACTTAAGGAGATAAGCCACGAGTTAAGCGGTTTATTTATGAATGGTATAGTGAGAAAATAACTCATGCGAAGCCTGTGGAACGATTTTCAGTCCGCCCTATTTCTGTTCTCCAAGTATGTTACGCGTGGCAACAAGGGCACTGTTGTCCTGACCATACTCGTGGCCACTCTGGCTTTCATACAGATTAACCTGATCTCAGGCATTCTCAGCGGGGCCGTCGGGCTTATCTATGAACAGACTAAAAACAATTACGTCGGTAATATCGTTATACAGCCGGGGAAGGACCAGTGGGGCAACAAGGAGGAATACATCAAGCAGGTGGACCTGCTGAAACGTAAGATCAATGCCATACCGGGCATTATCGGCTGCAGTTCACACTATACCACCGGCTCTATTATTGAATATGACCCTGATAAAACCGGCAAGGACATCAGGACGATCAGCTGGCCGGTGAAGTCCATCGATCCCGATGACGAAAAGCGCATTTCTGACCTGCATAATTACATGCTGGCGGGCCAATATCTCGATGAGTCCGACCGCGATCAGATAATTCTGGGCAGGGAGGTTTCGGGCGGATACGGGGCAAGCCTGGAAGTGCAATCGCTGAAGGGCGTTGATATCGGCGACGATGTAACGGTCTTCTATCACAATGGGGTCACCCGTAAATACACAGTTAAAGGAATATACGCCACCGTCTTCCCCCTGGCCGATATGAGCGTGTTCGTGACGCAGAAGGAAATGGAGTCGGTCCTGGGCCTGCGTGACCGCGCCAGTGAAATAATCATCAGGACGGACGAAGCCCACCCGGAAGCATATTACATACAGGAATTGCGGAAGGCCGGCGTGGAATTGCAAGACATCAGGCCATGGCAGGACTTCATCGGGCTTGTCCTCGGTATAGTACAGAGCTTCGATATCATAAAAAGGATAATCTTATTCATCGGCCTGATCGTCGCCGGCGTAACCATATTTATCGTCATTTTCATTGCCGTAATCAGCAGGAGAAAACAAATCGGCATCATGAAGGCTATCGGCATGAAGGAAGGCATCATCATCGCCTCCTACGTCATGCTGGCGCTCTTCTATGCTGTCATCGGCATCGGGGTTGGAATTGCAGTAATCGAGCTCGTGGCAACACCCTATTTTATTGCCCACCCGCTTAGCTTTCCCATGGGCAAGGTCAGCTTGCTGATCGTCAGGAGCGAGTTCGTCACCAGTATCATCAGTATGATCGTCGTCAGTATCATTGCAGGTTTTATCCCATCCTGGCGGGTCAGCCGGGAAAACATCATCAAGGCCATCTGGGGATAGCTCATCATGATAAAGGTAACCGACCTCAAAAAGACATACCACGGCAAGGTCCCCGTGCATGCGCTCAAGGGGGTCAGCTTTGAAATCCCCTCCGGTCAGTTCGTCGCTATCATGGGCCCCAGCGGCTCCGGCAAGTCCACGTTGCTGCACCAGCTGGCCCTTCTGGATGAACCCACATCGGGACAGATATTGCTTGACGGAGTGGACACAGCCGGTCTCACACCGGGTAAAGCCGCCGACTTCCGGCTGCGCCACCTGGGCTATGTCTTCCAGGAATATGCCCTGATACCTGAGTTGAACGCCATTGAAAACGCATTCCTTCCCCTCATGCTGCTGGGTATGAAAAGAAATGAATTCATCAGGGTTTCGACGGAGCTTATGAGCAAGGTCGGGCTTTCCAACCGCCTGCACCATCTCATCAGGGAGCTTTCCGGAGGTGAACAGCAGCGCGTCGCCATTGCAAGGGCGCTGGTCAACAGGTCAAAGATCCTTTTTGCCGATGAGCCCTGCGCTAACCTCGACACTGAAAATAAAGGTATCGTCCTCAGGCTGCTGAGAAAGCTTTGTAATGACCTCGGCCAGACTATACTTATGGTGACGCATGAACCTGAGCAGAGGGAATTCGCCGACCGTGTGCTGTGGTTACGTGACGGCCTGCTGGTAAAAGAAGAGACTATTGATAAAGCCGTACAGGAAGATGCCTTACACAATGGGTTTCGCACGGATGTCTCGTCCGATGCCGACTATTTAAAGGACAATTAACTGGCTGATCGTTAGCAACTGCAGAGTCGTTTGCTCAATTTGTAGGGGCGTACGTTCAGGTGCGCCCGAGAAAACGCGGACAGTCACGAAGACCCGCCCCTTGTATTTAGCGTGCTATTTAGCTTTGCCCTGGTCGGCCACTGCTTTCCTGGCCTGCTCGAGCTCCTGCTCGCTTGCCAGGTAGTGGCTGCTGATTCTCCTGAGGTTGCCGTCCAGTTTATAAACCAGCGGTATGCCGGTGGGGATGTTGAGTGAGACGATGTCGCTGTCCGGCACATTGTCCAGGTACTTGACCAGCGCCCGCAGGCTGTTGCCGTGGGCCGAGACTATTACTTTTTTACCGGACTTTACCGCCGGGGCGATGGACCCGTGCCAGTAGGGCAAACACCTCCGGTAGGTGTCCTTGAGGCTCTCCGAGAGCGGTACCTGTCCCGGCTTGAGGTCCCGGTAGCACGGCTCGCCAGCCGGGCTGCGAGGATCGCCCTTTTCCAGCGGCGGAGGCGGTACATCGTAGCTCCTGCGCCAGACCAGCACCTGATCCTCGCCGAATTTTTTTGCTGTTTCGGACTTGTTCAAGCCCTGCAGAGCCCCGTAATGCCTTTCGTTCAGCCGCCACGATTTCTTCACGGGTATCCACATCAGGTCCATCTCGTCCTGCACTATCCACAACGTACGTATAGCGCGCTTCAAAACGGAGGTGAACGCCAGGTCAAAGGTATATCCTTCCTTCTTCAGTACAGCCCCGGCCTGTCTGGCCTCCAGCATGCCTTTTTCCGAGAGGTCCACATCGGTCCACCCTGTGAACCTATTCTCCCTGTTCCAGGTGCTCTCGCCGTGGCGCAGTAAAACGAGTTTGAACATATGAATTTCTCCGGGAAAACCTTAAAATATGTTATGGCCGATTTTGATTTTATCCGGGCGACGATTTATTATAGCCAAAGCCCGGGGGCGCTGCACTATTCAGAGGGAAAGGGCCTTTCAGTTGTCTTAAAACCGGGCCGACTTTTCAGGGGTGAAGTATGGCGGTACAAAAGATATTTTTGAACAGGGACCTGGGATTTTTGAGGATAGCCGCGGCTGTCCCCGAACTGAGGGTGGCCGACGTCGATTTCAATGTCGACGCCATGCTGGACATGGTCAAACAGGCCAGGTCAAAGGGCGTGCAGGTGCTGGCCTTCCCCGAGATGTCGGTCACGGGCTACACCATAGCTGACCTGGTTCAGCAGCAGTCCTTGCTGGCAAAGGCTGAAGAAGGTCTGATGCGGCTGGCTGAGTGCAGCGCAGACTGCGGCATGTTGATAGTGGCCGGCCTGCCCATGTGCATAGACCAGAAGATCTTTAACTGTGCGGCGGTGCTGAATGGTGGTCAGGTGCTGGCTGTCATACCTAAAACATACCTGCCGTCTTACAAGGAGTTCTACGAGAACCGGTGGTTTGTTTCCTCTGAGGATGCCTGCTCCGATATAGTTCACATGAGAGACAGGGCCGTTGCATTCGGCGCCAATGTCCTTATCTCGTTGCGGGGATTTCCATCGGCCGTGCTGGGCGTGGAGATCTGCGAGGATATGTGGGTGCCGCTGGCCCCACATGAATACCAGTCCCTGGCCGGGGCGACAGTGCTGCTCAACATCTCCGCCAGCAACGAAGTCCTGGCCAAAGCGGCGTGGCGCCGGTCCATGGTCACCTCCGAGTCGGGCAGGTGCGCCGCCGCCTGTTGCTACGTTTCAGCCGGCATGGGCGAATCCTCCAACGATGTGGTCTTCGGCGGACACACCCTGATCAGCGAGAACGGCAGCCTGCTGGCGGAATCACATATTTTCGAGCAAAAGGCCGGACTGACAGTATGCGATCTCGACATCGACCGCCTGGTGCACGACCGCATGTCGCTGACAAGCTTCCGCCAATCGCCCGGGCATCTAAAGCCCTTCCGCATCATCGAGGCGCAGGTGACCGATATCCCGGCCAACAGCCTGATGAGGACGATCGACCCTCATCCATTTGTCCCGGGAGATCCCGACCAGCGCGCGCAAAGGTGCCGCGATATATTTTCCATGCAAGTGGTCGCGCTGGCTAAAAAGCTCTCCGGGGCCCACATTAGCCGCATCGTGCTGGGCGTCTCCGGCGGGCTGGATTCCACACTGGCCCTTCTGGTGGCGGTCAGAACTATGCATTATCTCGACCTGCCCGTTAAGAATGTCAATGCCTGCACCCTGCCCGGCTTCGGCACGACGCGCAGGACGAGGGACAACGCGACAGAATTATGTAAAGCCCTGGGTGTGAGCTTCGAGCGCGTGGACATCACCAGGACGTGCAAGGCGCACATGGACGACCTCGGTCACGACGGCCGCGAGGACTTAGTCTTCGAGAATATACAGGCCCGCTATCGCACCGAATTCCTTTTCAACAGGGCCAACGGCCTGAACGCCATACTGCTGGGGACCGGCGACCTGACTGAGGTGGCTCTGGGTTGGAGCACTTTCTCGGGCGACCACATGTCGCATTATGACATCAACGTGTCTGTCCCCAAGACTCTGGTGCGCTACCTCATCCGCTGGGTGGCCGACGAGGAATTGGCCGGATCGCCCGCGCAGAAAATACTGAGGGATGTGCTGGACACACCCATTTCCCCCGAACTGAGAAGGCCTGTCAGGGGACAGATTGCGCAGAGGAGCGAGGACGTCATTGGCCCGGTGGAGCTGGCTGATTTCTATCTTTACCCCTTCGTCCGCTGGGGGATGCGCCCGGGCAAGATACTATTTTTAGCCAATGAGGCCAGGAAGCAGAAGCTTTTCGACGGCCGCTATACGCCGGAAGACCTCAACAGGTGGCTGGCAAATTTCATCAGGCGCTTCTTCGCCAACCAGTTCAAGCGGACCTGCCTGCCCGAGGGACCGAAGATCGGCTCCGTGAGCCTGTCGCCGCGGGGCGACTGGAGGATGCCGTCGGATGCCCAGCCAGCACTATGGCTGGAAGACCTCGAGCAGATGTATTCAAGGCTGAGGGGCTGAGCCTGTTTAGTTGGCTGCCGCCGGTGGCCGCATTTTAATCGATCCGCCTGAACTTATCTTTGGGGGCTTTGCAGATGGGGCACTCGTCCGGGGCCAGGCCCACGCTTACGTAGCCGCAAACGCTGCACACGTAGTAATCCACACCCGCGGGGTCCATCAGGCGATCTAATGCTTTTTCATATAATTTAGCGTGACCCCTTTCAACATCACGGTGATATCCGAATATGGTGGCCACCGCATTGTTTCCCTCATCGCCGGCATCCTTGATAAACTCAGGATAGGTCTCTGTAGCCAGATTCTCGCGTTCAAAGGCAGCCTGCAGGTTCTCCTGGGTATCAGCGATCACGCCCAGCAGCCGCAGCTCGTGAAAGGCATGGACAGCCTCGGATTCCGCGATGGCCCTGAACAGGCCGGCTATGGCGGGGTAACCCTCCTGATCGGCCTTGATGGCGAAGGCCTGGTCGCGTATGTTGGCCTTGGATTCCGCCGCAAAGCCCTCCCGCAAGTTCTTGAGAGTTTTGGTGCCCTTGATCTTATCATTCTTGTATTCAACCAGCTTATCGGGCGCTGCGCCGCAGACCGGGCAGTGCTCCGGCTTATGTTCTGCGATCTCAAGGTGCCGGCAATTGCTGCATAGCCACATATCACTTCTCCTTTCTGTAGGGACGGGCCTTCAGGCCCGTCCGCTCTTGTGGGCTCTCGGGCGCACCTAAAGGTACGCCCCTACAGGCCCGTCCGTCCTATATCTATCATTATCCTATAAACGCCATTATGCCCCGGTGGATCATGCTCACAGCGATGGCCGCCAGCAGCAGTGCGAACACTTTGGATAGCGCCAGCACCCCTCCATGCCCCAACACCCTGACCAGCCTGTTTGCCTGAGCAAATAGCAGCCATGATATCAGCAGGTTTACTATAAACGAAAACGTGACCATCACAATGTGAT
>Ga0268284_1000443_pt1 | contig 28507 bp, 18 predicted proteins | sample saktaG_14_FD_190137 | JGI IMG/M metagenome (GOLD analysis project Ga0268284, IMG submission 190137) | Saline water microbial communities from Sakinaw Lake, British Columbia, Canada - sak_2013_06_06_40m | ecosystem: Environmental > Aquatic > Non-marine Saline and Alkaline > Saline ...
CAGCCGGCCGGGCGAGGGGGTGACGGCGCTTGGCTCGACGCTGACCGTGAAGATGCTTTCCAGCGAGCCGTTGTTTGCCCCGGAGTTCGGCTTATACAGCCATCGCATTGGCAACATGTGGCTGGCAGGCGGCGCATCCAACACCGGCGGCAACGTACTCAGGCATTTTTTCAACGATGTGCGGCTGGCTGAACTCAGCGAACTCATCGATCCCGCGACCGATCTGGGACTTGATTACTATCCGCTCGTGATAGCCGGCGAACGATTTCCGGTGAACGCCCCGGACCTTGCCCCGCGCATGGAGCCCCGGCCGGCCGAGGACCACCATTTCCTGCAATCTATGTTAGAAGGCATGGCCGGGATTGAGGCGTTGGCCTATCAGCGGCTCGGTGAACTGGGCGCTCCCGGTCTGGTGAGCATCCGCACGGTGGGCGGGGGGGCGCGGAGTGCGATTTGGAGCGCGATTCGCAAGCGCAAGCTTGCCGTGCCATTGCTGCAGGCCCGCTCCGATGAGGCGGCGGCAGGAACCGCCCTGCTCGCCCTTGGCACCTTCACGACGGGGGAAGGGACGGGACCATGACGCCACCCGCACGCCCGCCGAAGACGGTTTGCGGATTGCTCGATCTGGTGGACGATCATGACGTTTTCCTGATCGACCAGTTCGGCGTGTTGCGGGACGCCGGCGGCCCATATCCCGATGCGCCGGAGACCCTGCGCCGACTCAAGGCGCATGGAAAACAGATCATCATCGTGTCCAATTCCGGCAAGCGCTCGGCGGAAAATGACGCCCGTTTCGCCGCGCTCGGCTTTGCCAGGGGAAGTTGGGATCTGTTTCTAACATCCGGCGAGGTCGCCTGGCAAATGATGGCGGAAGACCGGACCCTGCTGCCGGAGGGCAAGGCGCGATGCCTGCTGATCAGCCGCGACAACGACCTGTCCCCGCTGACCGGGCTGGCGCTTGATCCCAGCGCCGGCGGCGCTTCGGCTGATATCGTGCTGATAGCAGGCAGTGAGGGTGACCGTTTTGACCTCGACCATTATCGCAGGCTGCTGGAACCGGCGGCGCGACGCAACGTTCCCTGCTGGTGCACCAACCCAGACACGACCATGCTCACGCGGCAAGGCCTCCGCTTCGGGGCCGGAAGGATCGCCGGGCTCTATCAGGAAATGGGCGGCACGGTCCGTTTCATCGGCAAGCCCCATGCCGACATCTATCGGCTGGCGCTGCGCTCCGCCGGCAATCCGGACCCCAAGCGCGTGATCTGCCTGGGCGACAGCATCGAACATGACATCGCCGGCGCCCGCCAGGCCGGGCTGCGTTCGGCACTGGTGATGAGCGGCATTCTGGAGGGCATGTCCGATGCCGCGCGCGAAAACCTCTGCCGCAGCCATTCGGCCTGGCCCGATTATATTCTTCCCGGCTTCAGCTGGCAGGATGCTTGACCCTGGCGCCGGCGCTCCGCCCGCAAGTATTTGTTAGATGATGAAACGTATTGCATTCGCGCCACGGCCGGGCCAGTTTGCCTGCGAATCGAGCGCGAACCAACCCAGGCCCTGTCCTCCGCGCTCCAGGTTTTTCCCAAACACTCCCACCCGCCCATGAAACGCCTTTTCACCACCATGGTCCTGCTCGTCACCGGGCTGGCTCTCGCACTGCCTGCGGCGGCAGCTCCGGATATGAAACAGCGCGCCGAGGAACTCAAGAATCTCCATTGGGGCATGTTCATCTGCTGGAGCTTCAGCACGTTTTCCGGCAAGGAATGGACGCCCGGGGTGAAGGATATCGCGTTTTTCAAGGCCACCGGGGTGGACACCGACCAGTGGGCGCGCACGGCCAAGGAGGCCGGCATGGGATATATCCTGTTTCTAACAAAGCACCACGACGGTTTCTGCCTGTGGGACACCAAGACGACCGAGCGCAAGGTGACCAAGGCGCCGCTGGGCAAGGACGTGCTGGCGCTGCTCCGGAAGTCGTGCGACAAGTACGGCATCAAGCTGGCCTTGTATTTTTCCGAGGGCGAGTTCGCGGACCACAAGGACTATCATCCCGGCGGCTACAGCCCGGAAATGAAGAAGGCCCAGCTCAAGGAACTGCTCACGCAGTACGGGCCGATCGAGTACATCTGGTTTGACCACGCCCAGACCGATGGCGGACTGAGCCATGTCGACACCACTGCCTGGTGCAAACAATTCCAGCCGGGATGTTTCATTGGTTATAACCACGGCCAGGCGTCGGGCGATATCCGTCTGGGTGAAATGGGCCGGCCCTCGCCGCTCGGGGATGCCGCCGGTGCCGGCTTTGGCGCGCGTGACGCGCAGAACCACACGGGCTATCTGCTGGCTGAATTCACCTATCCGATCCTGCCGGACCATAGTGGCGGGGCACAGTGGTTCTATTCCCTGCCCGTGCATGATGGCCTCTGCCTGCCGGCCACGAAACTCTACCGCGACTATCTGGGCGCGCTGAAATTCGGCAACATCTTCTCCATCGATGTGGGCCCCGACTACGCCGGCAAACTCCGGGACATCGACGTGAAAACTCTGCGTGAAGTCGGCGCGATGATTAAAAACCCGCCAACGTCCGGTTTTCTGAACCAGGACAAGGCGGCCACCGCTTCTAGCAGTTGGTCCGCGGATTACGGAGCGGACAAGGCGATGGACGACGACGAGACCACCCGCTGGGGCGCGGCCGCCAACTCCCGCGACGGCTGGCTGGCGGTCGATCTGGGGGCGGACCGCAGCATCGGCCGCGTGGTGATCAAGGAAATCTCGTATCCTCGCACCCAGGAATTCGCCGTGGAGTGGCAGGATGGCGCGACCTGGAAGGAACTCGCTCGTGGCTCCTCCATCGGCCGGGAGAAAGTCATCGACTTCCCCGCAGTGACGGCCCGCCAGGTGCGGCTCAAGATCCTCAAGGCCAGCGAGGTGCCCACCATTGAGGAATTCCAGATCTATCCGCCGAATAAGACGCCCTGAGCCGGTTGTGGCGCGACCTCTTGTTGCCTCGTCTCTTCCCGCCTCAGCGAACCGTATCGGAGCGCCCAGCCCGGTCGCCCAACCTGTAAGTTTTCCTTACAGGCGCAAAGTTCTTTCGTGGGCGTTACGGTTGAGCCAATTTGCGTGCGGATTCAGCGAGCACGCATCAAGACCCTGCCTGCCGCACTCCGATCCTTGTCCAAGCGCCTTACCCGCAAGAAAATTGCCCGGCAATAAACAAGCCATATCCATAGAAAGAAACCATGACGCGATCCCTGCGATGGAAGAACATTGGCGCGCCGCTAGTGGTGCTGGCGGTCAGCCTCGGGCTCGGCGTGGCGCTGAACCCCGCGGCGGCGGCGCCAGCGCCCGAATGGCCAAGCGTCCCAGGCGCTGTATTCGCATTGCGCAATGCCAGCGTCACCACGCCAGTGGTGGCGTTCGACGCCAAGGGCCGGGCGTTGATTGCCTTCAACTGTGCGCCGCGGGGGCGAGGATTGTTTGGGCGCTTCCATGAACTGGTCTGTGATGACGGGTCCTTCCACGCCCGGGATGCCGGCCCGTGGATCGGCCTCCAGGTGGCCAAATCCGCTGCGTTCACCCTCGAGGTGACGCTCACGCCCGCACCGGCACCACCGAAATCCCTTGGCGTGGTGCTTGCTTACGGAGATGACGCGGGAGAGGATGCCGCTCTCCTGCAAGACAAGAACGGACTGTCCCTGCGATTGGGAGGAATCCAACCGATCGCCCTGTTCGCGCCGGAGGCCGGGAAGTCCGTTCACGTCCTGATCGCCTGCGGCAATGACAAGTGGGTGGCATACCGCGACGGCCAGCCTGTCCACTCCGGTCCGCTGGCAGCCAGCGCGTCGGCCTGGGGGACGCGGCAATTCGTCATGGGGGCCAACTGGTCGGGTGCCGATCCCTGGCACGGGCGGATGGAAGGGATCGCGGTGTTTCCCAAGGCACTAACAGCCGGAGAAGCTGCCGGAGAAGCCGCCGCGATCAGAGCCTTGCAGGCGGGGCGGAAACCCGCGACCACGGTGCGTTTCCAAGGCACCCTCGTGCGCCAGGCGAAAACATCCGCCCTCGAGGACATCCGGCCCTACACGCGCAGTCTAACAGCCGCTGAATACAAGATCAAGCGGGTGCTTGCAGGCGAGTGGAACCAGCCGGACATCACGGTCCTGCACTGGATGATCATGGACGGCAAGCGTCTGCCCATCGCCGACCGCAAGCTTGGCACGGAGGTGGAACTGAGCGTCGAACGCCTGGAAGAACACCCCCAATTGGAAAGCTGTCGCCGTGACGAAATCACGGAGGGCGACATCGCTGCGGACCTGTTCTACTGTGAATCCGAAACTGATCCATGAGAACCCGATGCGCTTCCGCTCCGGCAGAGCACCCTTTGGCGATTGTGGTTACCCTGCGTCTCATTTATGACCCGTTCGCACCCCAAATCACGAATTCCCACTAACATCATGCGTCTGCTCCCTTCCCTTCCTGTTATGTTCATTTATGGTCTTTAGTTCCTATCTTTTCATCTTTTACTTTCTGCCGCTGGCACTGGCGATCTACTATCTGATCGGTCGTGCCGGGAACCGGACACTGAACTTTTCGCTGATCCTGTTAGGGTATGTCTTTTACGGCTGGGCCAACCCGAAGTTCATCTTCCTGATGGCGGCCACGACGCTGGTGGACTGGCTGGCCAGCGTGATCATCGCCCACGGCACATGGCGGCTGTGGCGGGTTTGGCACGAACCGGTGGTGGCATTGCCGCGCGACGCGGCGCGCAGCCGGTCGCAGCGCTGGGCGATCGTTTTGTCGATCGTGTCTAACCTGATGTCGCTCGGGTTCTTCAAATATTTCAATTTCGGCGTGGAAAGCTACAACGCGCTGGTGGCGGCGCTGGGATGGCCGCAGGCACAGTGGGAACAGTTCTTCCGCGTGGTCCTGCCGTTGGGGATCAGCTTTTACACGTTCCAATCGCTATCCTACACGATCGACGTTTACCGCGGCGACGCCAAGGCCATGAAGCACTTCGGTGACTTCGCCTGCTTCGTCTCGATGTTTCCGCACCTGGTGGCCGGGCCCATCCTGCAGTTCTCGTTTCTGGCCGAGCAGATCGAGAACCGCCGGCTCACGCTCGATAAATTCGCCCGCGGGGTAGCGATGTTCTCGCTGGGGCTGGGCAAGAAGGTTTTGTTAGCCAACCCCTGCGGCAAAATCGCGGACACCGTGTTCGACGCGGGCAGCGCGCACCCGCTGGACGCCTGGTATGGACTCGGGGCCTACGCGTTCCAGATCTACTACGACTTCAGCGCCTACTCGGACATGGCCATCGGTCTTGGCCTGATGCTCGGGTTCGTTTTCGCCAAGAACTTTGACTCGCCGTATAAAAGCGAGTCGCTCACGGAGTTTTGGCGGCGCTGGCACATCTCCCTTTCGAGCTGGCTGCGCGACTACCTATACGTGCCGCTGGGGGGCAGCCGCCGCGGTGAAGCGCGCACCTACATCAACCTGATCCTGGTGATGCTGCTGGGCGGGCTTTGGCATGGCGCGAGTTTCAACTACATCATCTGGGGCGGGATTCATGGCGGCGGGCTGGCCATGGAGCGGATGATGGGGAAGAAGAGCTTCTACGCGGCGCTGCCCAGACTGTGCCGCACTGGAATCACGTTCGCGGTGGTCTGCCTCGCCTGGGTTTTCTTCCGCGCGGCGGATCTGCCGTCAGCCGGGCGTTTCCTGGGGAACCTGTTTGGCGCGGGCGAGGGCCCCGCCTCGGGCCTGCTCATGGGCCTGATCGGCCAACCTTACTACCTCCTCAGTTTTGCGGTGGCGGCGATGGCTGTCTGGGCCATGCCGCAGTCGTGGGATATTACCCGCCGTCTGACCTGGCCCAAGGTGGCGTGGGTCTGCGGCGTGCTCGTTGCCGCGCTCACACTGCTTTTCGCGCAGTCGTATAACCCGTTCATCTATTTCATTTTCTGAGCCGCGTATGAAACCCATCGAAGCCCATTCGACCGCCACGATCAAAGCCAAGGTGACCCGCGAGGAGCAGGCGGCGCACGAACTCGGAAACACCGAGTTTGCAACCGGCACGCGCGTGATGCTGGTGGTCTTCTTCCTGGCGGTGATTGTGTCCGTGCCGCTGGCTCAATTCTGCGCCGCTTTCCGCCAGCCCGAACGGATTACGCGGTTCAGCGCCGGGCTGTGCGCCTTGGTGCCGGACTGGGCTCAAGTCAAGGCTGCGAACGGTGTTGTTAGCGCGGTCAAGCTCCTGCCACCGTCGTCGCAGATCAAGCGTGTCGAGGACGACTGGGAACAGGATTCCGTGGTGGGGGAAGTTCTTCTGCCACGCGTGCAGTCACTGATGCTGGCCTTGGGACAGGGCAACGAAAAAGCTTATCTGGGACGGGACGGCTGGCTCTTCTATCGCGCGGATTTTGACTACGTGACCGGACGTGCTTTCCTCGACCCTATGGTCCTGAAACGGCGGGCAACGACCAGCGGCAACCTGAAGGCGCCGCAACCGGACCCGATCAAAGCCATTGTCCAGTTCCGCGACCAACTCGCTGCTCGCGGCATCGCGTTGATTGTTATGCCGGTGCCGGTGAAGCCGTCGATTTATCCCGAGTGCCAGTCGCGCCGCTACGCCGGCCGTTCCCTGGTCGTGCAGAACCCATCGTTTGCGGACTTCAAACAGCAACTGGCGCAAGCCGGTGTCGCGGTTTTCGACCCCGCCGCGCTGCTCGCCGAGGCCAAGGCCCGCGCGCCCGGGCAACCGCTCTTCCTCAAGACCGATACGCACTGGACGCCGCCTGCCATGGAATTGACCGCCGCCGCGCTGGCCGAGTTCGCCCGGCAGACGGTCACCCTGCCGGCACCGCAGCCGGGGCGCTTTACGACGGTGGAGAAGACCGTCGAGGCGCTGGGCGATGTGGCGCTGATGCTCAAGCTGCCGGCCGGACAGAGGGTGTTCCCGCCCGAGAAAGTGCGGGTGCGGCAGGTGTTGGATGGGAATCGCTTCTGGCGGCCTGCCGCCGATGCCGGGGTGCTCTTCCTCGGGGACAGCTTCGCCAACATCTATTCGCTCGAACCGATGGGTTGGGGCGAGGCCGCCGGGTTCGTCGAACACCTGAGCCTCGCGCTGGGCTTGCCGGTCGACGCGATCTGTCGCAACGACGCCGGTTCCCATGCCACGCGCGAGATGCTGGCCAAGGAACTGCAGCGCGGCCAGGACCGCTTGGCCGGCAAGCAACTCGTGATCTGGGAATTCGCCGCGCGCGAGCTTGCCAGCGGCGACTGGAAGAGGCTGTCCATGACCCTTGGCGAAAAGCGCGATGCCGGGATGTATGTGCCCGTTGCGGGAAAGACCGTGGATGTTCGCGCTGTCGTGCGCGCGGCCTCGCCGGCGCCGCGGCCGGGGTCCGTGCCGTATAAGGACCACATCGTGATGGTGCATCTCGCCGAGATCGAGTCCACGGATGATCCCGCCGCAGCCGGCAAGGAAGCGGTGGTCTTCGTCTGGAGCATGCGCGACAACGTCGCGACTGCAGCCTCGCGTTACCGGCCCGGTGATGCCGTGCGCCTGCGCCTGCGCCCATGGGCCGACGTGGCGGAGAAATACGAGGCGATCAACCGCAGCGAACTCGAAGACGACGAGAGCCTGCTTGCCGAACCCGCGTGGGGCGGATAGCTTTCCACGATTCACACTTTCACTCATCACGATCTAACAACAAGGAAACACCGATGTGTAACCACACCATCATTCGCAGCACGGGAATCCTGATTGCACTTGCGCTTTGTCAGTTCGCCAGCATTGCGTCGGCGGAAAAAGATGATGCCACGGCCTTTCGCGAGGCCTGCGCGCAGAAAGCCGTTAGCTCCGGCGACGCCATGACCATCGTCGGCGCCGATGGCTGGCTGTTCCTCGTCAACGAACTGCGCCACGTGGGCGTCGGACGGTTCTGGGGTGATCGCGCGGCGGCGGTCAGCCAGGCCACGAAACCCCAAGACGCCGATCCCCTGCCTGCCATCCTGGACTTCAAGCGCCAACTCGACACGCTCGGCATCGAGTTGATCCTGATACCCGTTCCGCCAAAAGTGATCATCTATCCGGACAAGCTTACCGACACGGTGGCGGCTCCCGCCGACGGCAAGGCACCGGCAAGGCTTGATGCCGTCCACCAGGAGTTCTACAAACTGCTGCGCGAGAAGGGCGTGAACGTGCTCGATCTAACCGACGATTTCCTCGCGAACCGCCTGAGCGAAGACGGTCCCATCTACTGCCGCCAGGATACCCACTGGTCGGGTCTGGCGTGCAACCTCGCCGCCAAGCGCATTGCCGGGATCCTCCGGAAGAAGGACTGGTATAAAGACGTCGCGCAAACCAAGTTCGAGCAGAAAGTCGCTTCCGTGCCAATCTCGGGGGACCTGTGGAACGCGCTCAAGGAAGGCGCGCGCCCCGAGCGCGAAACGCTGAAACTGCGGATGATCCGCCCCCCCGGCGGCGACATCGTGACTCCCGACCGCAACAGCCCGGTGATCCTCATGGGCGACAGCCACAATCTGGTTTTTCAGGCCGGCGGCGACATGCACGCCACCGGCGCGGGCCTGGCCGACCAGTTAGCGTATGAACTGGGTTTTGCGATAGACCTCCTTGGGGTGCGCGGGTCCGGTGCCACGCCGGCGCGGATCAACCTGTACCGGCGCGGCAGCTCGGAACCCGGCTATTTCGGCAAGAAGAAGGTCATCGTGTGGTGCTTCAGCGCCCGTGAATGCACCGAAAGCCAGGGCTGGCGGCTGGTGCCCGTGACGAAATGATGAAATCTATCAACTAACAACAAACACCATAACCAACCACCATCCATCGAATGAAACCAACCATGACACTATCACTCAAACGGGTGAACATCGGAGCGCCCCTGTTGGCGCTGGCGGCCAGCCTCTGGCTCGGCGTGACGCTGAGCCCCGGCCTCGCCGCCGCCGAGACCAGCAACGTGAAGCAACTGCTCGAGATGACAGGAGGCCGCCGGGTGAAGGCGGTGTGGAATCAGGGGCCACAACAGTCCATGAAGGTCATGCTCCTCGACACGAAAGCCGGCAACATCCAGGAGTTACCCATGCCCGGCGGTTCCGCGCCGTTGCTGACGCAGGACGGCCGCTGGGTTGTGATCTCGACGGGAAAGGCGCCCAATGAGCGCAAGGTCGTGGTGTATGACATCGAGAGCAAGAAGACCATCGAAACCCCCGCCGGTCCGGGCAACAATCTGCTCGCCGTGTGGACCGATCCGAAGACCAAGAGGACCTGGGTCTACGTCAATGACAGCGGCGACAAGGGCGAGGGGTGGGACGTGCCAGCCGGCAAGATCTACCGTTTCCCGGTCGACAAACCTGCGGAGCGCGAGTTGTTCTGGGAGCGCACCTCGAGCCACATCTATCTGATGTTCTCGGCCGACGGCACGCGCGCCTGTTTCGAACCGAGTTGGGGCAACATCGGCCAACTGAAACTGGCGTTCGACGGCAAAGGCAAAGTGGATCAGGACAAGTCGGAATACAAACCGTACGGCGGCGGCTGCTTTCCCTCGATGGCGCCCGACAATTCCTACCGCGTGTTCCGTCTCGAGGGCGACCACAAGGCGATCAGCATGTGCGACGCCGACGGTGCCAATCCCCGCCCGGTCGATGTCACCGGCTGTCTCACCGCGGAGCAAAAAACGAAAGGTCGCAACACCTGGATCACCCGCTGGAGCACGGATCCGCGCTACATCACGTTGGTGGCACCGGCGGGCGACGACGCCCAAATTCACATGGGACGCCTCGACGAGGGTGCCACCAAATTCGAGGCGTGGGTGCGGGTTTCGGCGGAGAAGGGTTCGCAGTGCTGGCAATCCCACGCATGGATTGAGCCGGCGCGTTCGCCATCGAGGTGACACTGCGGGTCAAAGTCATTCAAGACGACAAACCATGAGCACCTCTGGCCGCGGGTTTTGGCGACTTCCGGGCCGGTTTCACCATCCATCACATCCGTCTAGGTTGCACGTTCACAGTGCCAGGCTGGGAATCCACCCCGGTTTTGCCGTGGATCTTCAGTGTGCGAAATGAGTGTCGGAAAACAAAGAAATAAAGGATTACGGCGTGGATGTTCACTACAAGTATTCACACAAGGAATTCATCCCGGCTGTTTGGCATGACGTGGGTGAAGGGACGCAACTTCCTTTCGAGCATGTTCCGAAAGTGGCAACACTTGTGAAATACTACAAGAAGATCAGCCCGGACTATGATTTCAGCCATTACGACACACTGCTCCGGGGAAAAACAGCTCCATCTTCACAAGCGGATACGCATCAATAGAAACGAATTGAGAAAGACCAAATACCATGAAAAACAAGAGCAATCAACAGCAACCGGACAACGGACGTGCGGGTAAATGCAACCGCATCAGCGGGATGGAACGGCGCGACTTCCTGAAGCTAACAGGCACCGGATCCCTGGCACTGCTGATGTCGCGACAGCCGGTAATGGCCGGTCCGTTCAATCCGGCGGACTTCGAGAAACTGGTGCCGTCCGACAAGAAGCTTAGCCCCGCGTGGGTGAAAAGTCTGTTTGAGCGCGGTGCGCCGCAGGTCTATCATGGCGCGGACCTGCAATACATCGGCATGCCGGTGGGCGGTCTTTGCGCCGGTCAGGTGTATCTTGGCGGCGACGGCAAGTTGTGGCACTGGGACATCTTCAACAGGCAAATCGCCACCGCTGATGGTCACTATGCAAAGCCGCCAAGCCCATCTTTTCCGCTCGCCCAGGGTTTTGCGCTGAGCGTCACGATGAACGGCAAGACGGAAACCCGTTCACTGGACAAGAGCGGCTGTCCAGAGGTGACTTTCCGTGGGGAGTATCCTATCGGAATGGTGAACTACGGCACCGTTCCCGGCCTTCCGGTTGCTGTGAGTCTGGAAGCGTTTTCACCGTTTGTCCCGCTTGCCGTGGACGACTCGAGCATGCCTGCGACGTTCATGCGTTTCACGGTTAGGAATGATTCAAGTGAAAACATCGAAGCGACACTGTTCGGGTGGCTGGAGAATGCCGTGTGCAGGCAGGACGGCTTGGCAGCCGGCAGGCGACGCAATAAGATGGTTCGTGGAGAGGACTTCACTTTCCTTGATTGCGCCGTCGAAAAGGGGCCCACGCAGAAGGCAGACCCAAAGCCTGACGTTTGCTTCGAGGAATGGAACCGGGAAACCTATGGTGACTGGACGGCCGAAGGCACGGCGTTCGGCACGGGTCCGATCAAGAAGTCGGCGGTTCCGGCTTATCAGGGTGATGTCGGCGGGGATACCGAGCGGGTGGTCAATTCACACGCCACGGCCCCCGGGCAGGATACCGCTGGTAAAGATGGGGCGACGGGCAAACTGACGAGCCGGAAGTTCACGCTTGAGAGGAATTTCATCAACCTTTGGATTGGCGGTGGCGCACACAAGGACAAGACCTGCCTCAATGTGCTCGTGGATGACAAAGTGGTGCGAACGGCGACAGGCATGGGCGACAACAGGATGACGCCGAAGAGTCTGGATGTTAGGGAATGGCTGGGCAAGCAGGCGCTCATTCAGGTGGTGGATTCCGAAAGCGGTGGCTGGGGGAACATCGGGGTGGGCCGGATCACCTTCAGCGATGTGCCGGTGGCCGCCCAGGAGCTTGAGAAGATGGAGGATTTCGGCACCATGGGCCTGGCCTTGCTGGGCAAGGCGGCCGAGTGGGCGGCCGCCGCCAACGGCGAAAATGGCACAGTAGCGGGTGCTGCCGATGAAGATTCAACTCCTCTGGACCAGAAACTGGTCGGGGGACTAGGGCGCAAACTCAACCTGCGAGCCGGGGAGTCGGCGGTGGTGACCTTCGTTCTAACATGGAATTTCCCGAATCTCAAAAACCCGGGACAGGGACGCTACTATGCGACGAAGTTTGCCTCGGCCCAGGCGGTTGCGGAACATATGGCAACCCATCATGAGAGGCTCTATGCGCAGACGAAACTTTGGCGGGACACCTGGTATGATTCCACTCTTCCATACTGGTTTCTTGATAGAACGTTCGCCAACGCGTCGATTCTGGCGACCTCGACGGCATTCCGTTTTGCCAATGGCAACTTCTGGGGTTGGGAAGGCGTGGGTTGCTGCGCCGGGACCTGCACGCATGTGTGGCACTATGAGCAAACCATGGGGCGCATCTTCCCTGAGTTGGACATCCTGTTGCGCGAGAAGACCGACTTGAACCCGGCCGCCGCGTTGCATGCGGACGGATCCATCGGTTATCGCGGGGGTGAAGGCTTTGCGATTGACGGCCAGGCCGGGATCATCCTGCGCTGTTTGCGCGATCATCAGGTGTCACCCGATGACAAGTTCCTGCGACGCAACTGGGAGAATATCAAGAAGGCGCTCGAGTGGCTGATCGCGCAGGACGGGACCGGTGACGGTGTCATCAAGAAGAACCAGCACAACACCCTGGACGCCGAATGGCACGGTGCGGTGGCGTGGTTGAGCGGCTTGTATCTGGCCGCCCTGCGGGCAGGCGAGGAAATGGCGCTGGATATGGGCGATGACGGCTTTGCCGGCAAATGCCGCGTGATTCTAGCAGCCGGACGCAGGAATTTGGTCGATAAGATGTGGAACGGCGAATACTTCATTCAAGTCGCCGATCCCCAGTTCACCAAGACGGTGGGCTCATACGATGGTTGCGAGATCGATCAGGTGTTAGGCCAGAGTTGGGCCTGGCAAGTGGGATTGGGCGAAGTTCTGCCTAGCGAGCAGACGCGGATGGCCCTGCAAGCGTTGTGGAAATACAACTTCACGCCGGATGTCGGTCCCTATCGCAAGGCCTACCCGGCTGGCCGTTGGTATGCGATGGCGGGTGAAGCCGGCACCCTGATGTGCTCGTGGCCGCAGGGCGATGCGAAGCGGATCACTACAGGGTTTGACTTCTATTTCAATGAGTGCATGAACGGCTTTGAGTATCAGTTGGCCGGGCACATGATCTGGGAGGGCATGCTGGAGCAAGGACTCGCCATCGCCCGCGCCGTCCACGACCGCTACGACGGGTCGCGCCGCAACCCGTGGAACGAGGTCGAGTGCGGCGATCACTACGCCCGCTCGATGGCGAGTTACGGTGTGTTTATCGCAGCCTGCGGATTCGAGTATCACGGGCCCAAGGGACATATCGGCTTTGCGCCGCGGTTGACGCCCGAAAACTTCAAGGCGCCGTTCACCGCGGCGGAAGGGTGGGGGAGTTTCGAGCAGAGAGCACAGGGCAAAGAGCTAAACGCAAGCATTGAAATCAAGTATGGCAAGTTGCGGGTGAAGAGTATCGCGCTGGTGCCTGTAAAGGGCACGCAGCCGGCATCGGCGACGGTTTCGGTGAACGGCAGGCCGCTTGACTGCAAACTCGCCCTCAAGGATGGCAAGGCCATCATCAGCCTCGCAGCGGATGCGGTGATCCAAGCCGGTGAATCGCTGGAAGCCGTTGTGAGATGAACGCAAGAAATTCAATAAAAAGAACATGACATGAGTGATAGAACGGGAACCGGCAGGGTGACGAAACGCGCGTGGTTGAAATGCGGCGTGTCACTTTGCATGCTGGCGTTGCTTGCCTGCCGGGGAAATGGCGCGGATGCGCCGTCGGATGCGGCAAAGAGCTACGGCGATTGCATCAGGAGTTCGAAGGAACTATTGGGCTACTGGCCCTTGGCGGCCAGCCTGCAGGCTGATGCCGGCAGTTTGGAACTGGTTTCCGCCAGCCCCAAGCTCTTTCCGGGCGAAGGTCCCTTTGGCTTGTCATCTGTGGATCTCAGTGATGGCAACTATCTGTCGATCCATCCCGGCAAGGAGTTTGAAGCACCGCAGATGGGTGTTGAGATGTTGTTTGAAATTGTCAAGCCAACCGCCGGGAACTTATGCCTGTTTGCAATCCGCAGCGAAAAATCCACCCGCTTCAGCCTGCATTACAATCCGGACACCGATATTCTGCTCCTCTACAATGGCGCGACGGTCAGCCGGTTTGTATGCAATGACCCACTGGCGATGAAGGAGTGGTTCCACCTTGCGCTGGGCTTTTCAGACGGCAAGTTCCAGGTCTGGCTCAATGGCAAGGAGTGCGAGCGTCAGGGGGAACCTGTGGGGGCAAGTACTGCCACGGGGTTGCCGTTTGTGGTCGGGGCTTCTAACAACACCACCGGTGCCGAGCATGCCGATATCAAGGTGGCCCATCTGGCCATTTACAAGACGCCGCTGACCGGGGAGGAAATCGGCAGGCATATCAAGGCTGCGGTTTGGGGGGAAAAAATGCGGAAGCGTTTCATGTGGCAGAAGTGTCCGGTCAGTATATTGGAATCACAGATCGGCTATCATCCCCGGAATACCAAGCATGTCTATCTGCGCAGCGCCGAGGAAAACCCGCCGGATGGGATTTTCGCTCCGGAGTTCGCGGTCATCGACACCAAAACCGACCGGGAGGTGTTTCGCGGCAAGGTGGCGAAATGGGGGAGGAAATGGGATACCTTCTGGTGGGTGCTGGATTTCACCCCGCTGCGGATGCAGGGCGAGTTCCAGGTGAAGACCGGCACGCTGGTTTCCAGTAATTTTAAAATAGAAGACGGTATTTTCCATAAGACGGATCTCACGGTGATCGCTTTGGACCAACTGGAGCATCGAATCCACCAGGGCGTGGATGACAAGAGGGGCGGCTTGAAGGGGATGTATGTCAATGGTGCGCCCGAGACCCGGATCTACATGGATTGCGGGAGTCCGTACGCCGAACTGGAGCCGGTGGGGACGTGTGTGTACGCCCTGATCGAGTTGCACGATTTGCTGGGCGGCGAGTTCTCCGCCAATGACCGCAAGCGGATGATCGATCTGGCGGCCATGGGTGCGGACTACTTTGTCGCGGCCCAAAGAAACAGCAATGATCCCGAAATCGACGGCATGTTCTATCATTCCCTGCTGGTGAATCAACAGGACACCTGGGCCGGGAGTTTTTCCACCTATCTGGACACGGCGTATGGGATGGCGCTGCTGGCAAAGTCCCATCGGTTTTTCAAAAGCCGTGACCCGCAACGGGCCGCGCGTTACCTTGAGGCGGCGAAGAAAGCGTGGAAGCTCTGCGCACATCGTCCCTATCACACCAAGGCTGACCGGACCTTTCCAGACGGTTGCAACGCCTATTTCTGGAATGCGCCGGTCGGGATCCAGGACACCTTCGGCCGGAGTTTCTATAACATCCTGGACAAGGACTGGAAGATGCCTGACTCACTGCGGACAAGGGACCGTCTGCCATTCATCCAAGGCTCGGCCTTGCTGTATGAAATCACCGGTGACACCAAGTATCTGGACAAGGCGATCGAGTTCGCCGATATCGTGATTGAGCGACAGTTCACGGATTGGGAAAATCCGATCGAGGGTTGTTTCGGAACGTTTTACGAGTTCGAAGGCAACAACCAGGCGTTCTTCCATGAATTCATGCAGGGTGGATTCTGGTGGCAAGGGAATGTGGAAGCGTTGAACCTGGAGGGCTTCATGCATCTGCTGAGGCTCTCGCCCGCGAATCCGAAGGCCGCCATGTGGCAGAATGCCATTCTCACTTATGCGGAGAATTATGCCCGCAAGGCAACAACCCTCAACCCGCTTGGAATCTATCCGGTAGCCTGTTACAAGGACCCCGAGCATGGCGGACTCAAGTATTTCCAGAACACCCTGATGGGCTCGTCGTGCCTGTATGGATTCAGCGCCAAAAACTTCCTGCTGCTGGGAGATTTCCTGCATGACAGCAGCTTTCAGGCGCCGGCGCTGGCCGGGGTGAACTTTATCGGCGGCTTGAATTCCGGCATTCCGAATGCCTACGAGGAGACGGCTTGGGACGCGCGGACTTTGATTCAGGGCGTCGGGCGTTCGTGGTTCGGACCCGCAGGCGATCTTGCCGAGACGGCACGAGGTTCCGTACCGAATGGTTTTTGCGCCGCGCCGCAGTTCTGGCAGCCCACTTTTGATAATTTCATTTCCTATCAGTCGGACAAACCGCGCGGAATGATCAACCAGGGCGGCGGTCTCCAGTTCAATGAGGGATGGATCCTGCACAGTCACGCCTATGTGCATGCCGTGGCGCGCCTGGAGGCGGCATACGCGCTCAAGCTCGAAACCCTGGACGATGGCAAGGCCGTGGCGGCCAAGGTCGTTGTTGATCTAACTGAAACGGAGGCGCCGCATGGCAAGTTCACCCGCAGTTATCAAACCGACGGCAGCGGCGCCCTGCTGATCACTGATCTTCCCACTCCATGCGGCGGTACGGTTCATGTCACAGCCAAGGGCCGAGAGATTACCAGACCGCTGGCTTCGATAGCGGGCGGGAATCACGCGCTTTCAGTGGATTTCGCGCACGATGTGAATCTCAAGCTGCTACTTTCCGCGGAGATGGTGGTCGGGTCCAAGGGTGAGGCCAGGATACAGGTCGAGAATACGGGTTCAAAGGCGGTGACCCTGAAGCTGGTTCTTTCCGCCAGCGGCTTGCGCTTGAACAAGACCCAACTCGAACTGGCGCTGCAAGCCGGAACCAAGCAGGAGCTGGCGGTGCCGTTTGAATGCGGACCGAAAGTGATGCCCTGCTTGTTGCGTGCCGTCATCGACGAGGGCGCGCCGCAGCGCGATTTCTTTGCGACCGGCAGGATCGGGTCGAAATAGAGTCCCCCGATCGTTGCGGAAGGTATTGTGGGCGTCCTCCCAGCGCTTGTTCTCGATGTGGACGAAGACCTAAACCCAGTTTTGCACATGCGCCATTTCGTGCGCCAGCACGCCCTGGATTTCCTCCGCTGTCCGCGCCCGCTCCAGCAAACCGCGATGGAATACAATGGTTCCGCCGGGTAGCGCAAACGCATTGATCTCCTTGGATGTGGTAACGAAGAGCCTGTATGGATCGGATGAATTCGCAGGCGCAGACAGCAGCGGAGCGGCGAGCCGGTCGAGTGGATCAAGCACCTGGCGGTCGGTGACGAATTGGTATTGGCCGCGCAATTTCGCCAGTGTGGAATCACCGAGAGGCTTCTCCCACTCCAGCGGCAATCGGATAATCGCGGATTCATAATCGCGGATTCACATGGATATTCAGGCAAAAAACCTCCGCATCGCCAGAGTTGGCAGGTGCCATTCTGGTGATGGGGGTGAACGACGGTGGGGGACGGTACTGGTTAGTCGAACATTTCCGACAACCACGATTTTTTACGCTGCTGGCCATACTTGCCGTGCTCGTCGTGGTGATCATCATGTTTGGAGTATTCTTGAGGGTCTCCGCGGTACCCCGGTGGTTGCTGGGGAGCCGGAATGGACGCGGAGCGCTCGATGATTTTGTCGAGTTCTCCCCGGTCCAGCCACACTCCGCGGCATTTGGGGCAATAGTCGATTTCCACGCCTTGGCGGTCGGTCATCACAAGGTCGGGTTCAGTACATACAGGGCATTTCATGGTATTTTGATGTTAGTTTTCAAGCGTTGTTCATTCGATATACAAAACAGTAGGGAAGTTCGATTCCCGAAACGCGGGGATTCCCACGGGGCAGGCCATACCCGAGGACGCAATTCAACTGCGTAAATCCTGGCTGGCAATCGGCCGCTGGCCGCGAATCGAGTCAAACGAGGGACGATGGCGCTCTGGGAGCAAGCGCCTGGCGCCGCAAAAATTGCCAGTTTGCCAGAAGGAAACAAAGTTGTCCTCCCTGCTTTTTCTGTTTGATTGACGGAATCGTGGTCCAGCCTGTTAAGCGAAGGCAGCCGGATTTGGCAATTGAGACCGGCGCAATGCTTTTCGTTCGGTTGATCAACCGGCAAGTCGATTCGCCATAGGAATCATCTGACTTCACCGGTTCGCCAGAATTACCCATCACGGCAATGCCCGCCAAGCAGGAGAGACTATCGGCAAAATCGCCCAGCGAGTCCAATGGACAATGTCCCATCGCCACCAACCCGAAGGTGATCCACACTATGACGAAAATCGGTTTCACACGAGGCACGCCGATGATTACGACGGCATTGGGGGAAATTTCTCAAAAAAAATCACTCGGATATGAATTCTTGCCCTTGAAGCTGGCGTTCGGCTGGCCGTCGTCCATCAGGTCGCCGATGGACCCCATATGAGCCGCCCTACGGTCCGACCTCTGGCCTCTGCCCGTGCTATTCCTGTAAGAATCCCGTCCATCGATGCGTTTCATTTTCCAACACTCAACGCTATGAAAAAATCACTTTGCCCGATCGTCGGTTCCCTCACCGCGGCCGCTGTGTTGCTCGTCCCGCAGCCTTGCGCCGCCGCCGGCGAGCCGGCGGCCAGATTGTTAGACTCCCCGCCCGCTGGGCCGATCGCCCATTATTCCGCCAACCGCGAGCCGCTTGTGCCCAGCGCGCTGGTGCGGCTGCCGATGGGCGCGGTTAAACCGGACGGCTGGCTCAAACAACAACTCGTCTTGCAAGCTGCGGGCTTCCACGGCCACCTCATGGAAATCAGCGACTTCCTGAATAAGGACAACAACTCGTGGCTCAGCCCGACCGGCACCGGCGAGCGCGGTTGGGAGGAAGTGCCATACTGGCTCAAAGGCTACCTCGGCTGCGCGATTCTAACAAACGACCCGCAGATGCTCGCCGAGGCGAAAATCTGGATCGAGGGCGCGATCGGCAGCCAGCAGCCCGACGGTTGGTTCGGCCCGGGCAAAGGCCGCACCGGCGTGGCCACCGACCTCACGGGCCGCGACGACCTGTGGCCTAACATGGTCATGTTGTTCTGCCTGCAGGAGTGGTTCGAGCATACCGGAGACCCCCGCGTGCCCGACCTGATGACCCGATACTTCCGCTATCTCAACGCCCTGCCCGAAGACAAATTGTTGCTCGGCTATTGGCCGTCGATGCGCGGTGGCGACCAACTCTACAGCATCCTCTGGCTTTACAACCGCACCGGCGGGGAGTGGCTGTTGGAGTTGGCTCACAAGACGCACCGCCGCACCGCCCGCTGGGACACCATCACCGACACCCCCCGCAAAGAACTGCCCAATTGGCACAACGTCAACATCGCCCAGGCATTCCGCGAACCCACCACCTATTGGATGCTCAGTAACAAACCCGCCGAGCGCGCCGGCAGCCTGCGGGCCTGGAGCAAAATCCGCGAGTTGTACGGCCAGGTGCCGGGCGGCATGTTCGGCGCCGATGAAAACGCCCGGCCGGACCACACCGGCCCGCGCCAGGCGATCGAAACCTGCGGCGCCGCCGAGGAAATGCTCTCCGATGGCATCCTCACATCGGTCACCGGCGACCCGCTGTGGGCCGAACGCTGCGAGAATGTCGCCTTCAACACCTTCCCGGCCGCCTTCACCGCCGACTGGAAGGCCCTGCGTTATCTAACCGCTCCCAACCAACCGCAAAGCGATCGTGCCAGCAAGTCCCCCGCGGTGCAGAACGGCGGACCGATGTTCGAGATGAACCCCCACAGCCACCGCTGCTGCCAGCACAATGCCGGCCACGGCTGGCCCTACTTCACCCAACACCTGTGGTTCGCCTCACCCGGCAACGGGCTCGCCGCCTATCTCTATGGCCCGTGCGAAGTCACTGCCAAGGTCGCCGGCGGCACCGAAGTGCGCATCACCGAAAAAACCCGCTATCCTTTCGAGGAACAGGTTGCTCTAACAATCAAGCTGCCACAAGCCACCCGCTTCCCGCTTGACCTGCGAGTGCCGTCATGGTGCGCCGCCGCGACGCTCTCTATCAACGGAAAACCGTCACCACTGCCGGCTCAGGCGGCGGGTAAAGTGGTGCGGCTCGAGCGTGATTGGCAGGATGGCGATCAAGTGGTGCTTGAGTTGCCGATGACCGTGCGCACCCAACGCTGGACCAACAACCGCAACACCGCATCCGTCTCGCGCGGCCCGCTCACCTACTCGCTGCAAATCAAGGAAGAATACCGCCGCAGCGGCGGCACCGACGCTTGGCCGGCCTGGGACATCTTCCCCGCCTCACCATGGAATTTTGGCATCACTTCGGATGCCGCGGCAGCCTTCACCGTCGTCAAGGGCGCCTGGCCGGCCGACAACCAACCGTTCCGCAATGAAGCCGCGCCAATCCAATTGACCACCAAGGCCCGCAAAATCCCTAACTGGAAACTTGACCCGCGCGGTGCCGTCAACGAAGTGGTTCCCCAGCCGGTGAAATCCACCGAGCCCGAGGAATCCGTCACCCTCATCCCGATGGGTGCCGCCCGCCTGCGCATCTCCGCGTTTCCCGTCATCGACAACGGTCCCGACGCCAAGGATTGGCCTGCCACTGAAAATTGACCCCCTCCTTTTCCCCGCCCTCCAATCATAAATCATATATCATCCATGACGGTAGTTGAATTGAAGTCGGCATGGCTATCAGGCAAATAGTAATACCTTCATCTGGGACGACGACTCTGATTGGATGTTAGACGCGGATTCTCACCCCTTGAGGCGCTTGGAATTGATTCCCAGCCAGGAGGCGTATTGCTCCTGGCTGGTTGCGTTTGCCGCCAGCGCCAGGGTTTGGATCACCGCGTCGGCTTCATCCGCAAGGAACTCCCTGCCGTTACGCTCCAAGAATCCCGCGCCCATCATGAATCCCGTGCGTTTGTTGCCATCCACGAACGGATGGTTCCTGACGATTCCAGCCACATAGGCTGCCGCGAGTTCAGGCATCGTCGGCTTGCCATATGCCAGGAGTTGCCGCGGGCGGGCCAGCGCGGATTCGAGCAATCCCGCATCGCGCAAGCCCGCGGTGCCGCCATAATGGGCAAGCATCATGTCGTGGAGCGCAAGGCATTCGTCACGCGTCATCCAGTGATAGGACTTTTTCATTTAGCCAGTTCGCGCAAGGTATTGCGATAACGGCGATTGAGGGACTCAAAAACCGCCATCGTCTTGCTGAATTCAGGATTGGCGGCGGTTACCCGCACGCCGTCCTGAGCCTCGGTAAGGGTCACCACATCCCCCTCCTGAACGTCCAGATGCGTCAGGGCTTCCTTGGGCAACACAATGCCTAACGAGTTTCCCACCTTGCGGATTTTAAGATCGAGTGTCATGTCGCGAATGTAGCTACGGATGTGGTCACGTCAAGCATTTGTTTCCTCACGCCGGGAAAAATCGTGGTGCTTGGGGAAATGGGAATGGCATCATGGCACCCGGACAGATGTGTCACACGGACGGTGAAAGATAACCTGGGGGCTAATCCGTAGCTTGAGGAACCGGATGCGTTCATTGTGCCTCGTCCGGTTCTATGGGCGCGTCGTGCGGCCTGCAGGCCGGGCGGCCCTACCCCTGAAGCAAATAGCAGCCAGTACATTCATGAATCACAGGATCCCAAAAATGCTGGATGGTTGCGGGGTGGCCGCAGCCATCCTCGTTGCGTTCGGCGGCCTTGCCGCTTCCTCACAGGCGGAGGCGGCAAGACCGCCGGGCACCGCTGGTGGCACCGGTCGTTTCCCTGATCCGCCGCGCATTGCCGGACCGATCTACAAGCCGGCGCTCGCCGGGGACGCGCTGATTGGCAAGCTGGGATCTAACAGACTCGTGTTCATCGAGCGATACGCCTTTCAATCGGATCATTTCTACACTGATTTCATCAACGGCTGCAAGCGTTTCGGCGGCAACCTGTGCACGCTGGATCTGAAAACCGGCATGGCGCGTGCGTTGTTGCCCGCCATGTCCGAGGGGATCTTCGACTACCTCGACCTTTCATTCGACGGCAAAAAAGTCGTCTTCGGCTGGAAAAAATCGCCGCTCGAGGGGTTCCGGATTTTCGAATGCAACATCGACGGCTCCGGGCTGCGACAACTGACATTCCCGCCGCCGGATGAGGCGCTGCGCATCGCGAAATATAACAACGGCCCGGGCAACTACCGCCATCAGACCGACGACATGCAGCCGTGTTATCTGCCCGATGGCGGTATCGCGTTCACTTCCTCGCGCTGCGAATATGGAACGCTCTGCAACGGGGATGATACCCTATCCTCAACCATCCTTCACCGGATGGACGGCGATGGCTCCAGCATCGAACCACTCACCCGCAGCCCCGTGAGTGAATTCTCTCCGTCGGTGACCGAGGACGGCCGCATCCTCTACACCCGCTGGGAATACGTCGACAAGGGCCAGCTCGGCATCAAGTGCCTGTGGTCGATGATGCCCGACGGAACAGCCTCGCGCGAGGTCTATGGCAACGACATTCCATTCCCGCCGACCATGCTTCACGGGCACCAGATTCCAGGCCACGGCAACCTCTTCGTCATGCTCGGCACGCCGCATTTCCCCCAGAACGGCATCGGCACCGTGATCGTCGTGGACACCAACCGGCCGATCCGGACCAAAGAGCCCATGTGTTATGTCACCCCATGGGTGGACATCCAGCAAGAAGCCGGCTGGAACCAGTATGCCAACGGCGAATGGACGCGGCACACCGAGGGGCCGCTCTACATGTCGCCATTCCCGCTCAGCGACCAGGAATTCATCGTCTCCCATAACCCGGACCAGAATTGGAGCAGCCCGGGGGCCTATGGTATATGGTTGTTAGACAGGGAGGGTGGCCACACGCCGATCTACAAGGACGCGGAATTCTCGTGCTGGTATGCCCGCCCGGTCGTGCCGCGGCAACGCCCGCCCGTCGTGCGCGGCGCCTGCAACGCCGGATTGGCGGAAAAGAAGCTGGCCGTCTGCATGGTCAGCGACGTCTATCATGGCATGGAGAATGTCACTCGCGGCGAGGTCAAATGGCTGCGCATCATAGAGCAACTGCCACGCCCCTGGGCCTGCCGCCGACGGTGGGAACCCGCGGAAAACCACACCGCACTCATCAGCAAGAACACCGCACTGGCAGCCAAGGCGTTGCGCGGCATCGTCCCGGTCGAGGCTGATGGTTCCGCCCATTTCTACGTGCCGGCAGATCGCAACATCTATTTCTCCGCGTTGGACAAGAACTATCTGGAATTGCAGCGGGAACGCACGTATGTGAACTACCGGCCCGGGGAGAGCCGCTCGTGCGTCGGTTGTCATGAAACCCCGGGCGATGCCCCCCCGTCCGCCAAACGGTTTCCGTTAGCAGCGGCCCATCCACCGGTCATGCCCCAACCCCAACCGGGCGACGCCCAAGCGGCCCGCACCTTGCAATACCCGAGCGACGTCCAGCCGGTGCTCGACAAGTATTGCGTGCCGTGCCATGGGAACAACGACCCGGCCGGCGGTTGCAACCTGACCGGCGAACTGACCACCTGCTTCAACCGCTCCTATGAATCCTTGCTGCGTTTTGTCCCGACCTATCGCGAGGCCAGTGATTTCGAGGGCTCGCCCTATTCGCCGGCCAAGACGATCGGTTCCTATGTGAGCCGTCTAACAAAACGACTGATGGAGGGCTGCCCAGGTACCCAGCCGATTCCCGTCGAGGCTCGTCTCAAAATCACGACCTGGATCGACGCCAGCGGTGTTTACTACGGCTCCTACTGGGGACGGCTCCACCTCGAGCACCGCGGGCATCCGAACTTCCGCCCCACCCCGACATTCGAACAGGCGATCAGTACCATCAATCCCTGGGAGGAATGGCGGCCGCCACCGGAGTTGCTGGAAAAGCCATAAATCGTAATTTTCAGGATCACAATAACTGATTGACCCCGCACCGGCCTTCACCCGAAAATCACTTCATGACAATCCATCCTGCCACCCGTCGCATTGCCGCCTGGCTGATAGCCGCAGTCGCGATGCTGTGCTGCACCCCGCGTGCCGCCGCCGTCAACCTGACAAACCTGCGTTGCGAATACCGTGATCATCCGCTGGGCATTGATGTGGAGAAACCGCGGCTGTCGTGGGTCATTGGCGAGTCGCAATCTGATATTTCAAATCCAAAATCAGAAATCCCCCGCGGCCGGAGGCAGACGGCCTATCAGGTGCTGGTCGCGTCTTCCCCTGGACTGTTAGCCAGGGATCAGGGCGACCTGTGGGACAGCGGCAAGGTGGTCACCGACCAAAGCAACCAAGTGGAGTATGCAGGCAAGCCGCTGGCATCCGGAATGCTATGCCACTGGAAGGTCCGCGTGTGGCTTGCCGCGAATGGAGTCGTGGGGGACAAGCAAGACAACGGACAACAAACAACAGACAACCCTTCCATCGGCAAGCCGTCGGAGTGGAGCCAGACGGCCGGATGGTCGATGGGTTTGCTCAAACCCGCTGACTGGCAGGCGCGCTGGATCGGTTATGACGCGGCCTGCAAGCCATCGCCGGCGGCGGAAGCGGACGACGCTCGCTTCAATATCCGCGGACTGAAGTGGCTGCAGATGCCCCGCAACCAGGGCAAAGCCAGCACCAACACCTGCCTGCGCAAACGCATCGAGGTACCCGCCAACCGCAAGCTCACGCAAGCGGTGCTGGCCTGCTACGCCTTCACTTTCTGCGAGGCCAAGGTCAATGGGACCGCCATCGGCCATGCCGCGCACTGGGACCACACCGCACGCCTCGATGCCACCAAGGCCCTGCGCCCGGGCACCAACGTGGTGACATTGTTAGCCAGCCAGACCGACCCCCACCTTCCCGCCGTGATAGGTCGGTTGGTGTTGCGGTTTGAAGCCGGCGACGATCTTGTCATCCCTATCGACACCACCTGGAAGATCTCACAGGATCCCGTATCCGGCTGGGAAAATCCCGGTTTCGATGATGCCGGTTGGGCCGGTGCGGAGGAGGCTGACGGCCAACCGTGGCATGGTCCGCCGCCGGTGGCGGATCTGGCACGCGTGCCGGCACCCTACCTGCGCAAGGATTTCACGGTCGCCCGGAAAGTGAAACGCGCGACCGTTTATGTCACCGCGCTGGGCACCTATGAACTTCGACTCAACGGCCGGCGCGTCAGCGGGGATGTGCTGGCACCCGGGTGGACCGAGTTCCGCAAGCGCGTGCATTACCAGACCTACGATGTGACCCAACAACTCGCGCAAGGCTCCAACGCCATCGGTGCCATTCTGGGTGACGGGTGGTATGCCAGTGATCTGGCGCACCTCGCCCGCCGCAACGTCTATGGCGGCAACCCGCGCTTCCTGGCACAACTCGTCATTGAACTCGCCGATGGCAACACCCAACTCGTGACCAGCGATGCCAGTTGGAAAGCGGCTTATGGTCCCATCCTGCACGCCGACCTGTTGATGGGTTGTGAATACGACGCGCGCAAGGCCATGCCCGGATGGGATAAACCCGGATTCCAGGATACCGCTTGGCAACCAGTCGAGGTTGACAGCCAGGCGAAAAACATCCGGATCCAGGCATCCGTGGCCGATCCGTCGCGCGTCATCAATGAATTGCCGGCACTCAAGCTCACCGAACCAAGGCCCGGCTGCTGGACATTCGACCTGGGTCAAAACATGGTCGGCTGGGTGCGCCTCAAGGTGCCGGGTGGCACGGCCGGACAACGACTCACCGTGCGCCATGCCGAAATGCTCAATGCCGATGGCACGCTCTACACCGCCGCGCTGCGCAGTTGTCCGTCCACCGATTTCTATCAACTCTCCGGCAAAACCGATGAAACCCTCGAACCCTACTTCACTTTCCACGGTTTCCGCTATGTCGAAGTCCGCGGTCTGACATCAAAACCCGCGCTCGACTCGGTCACCGGCATCGTGGTGCATACCCCGATGCGCCGCACCGGCAACTTCGAGTGCTCGTCCGCGCCGCTGAATCAACTCTACAGCAACATCATCTGGGGCCAAAAAGGCAACTATCTGGAAGTGCCCACCGATTGCCCGCAACGCGATGAACGCATGGGCTGGACCGGCGACACCCAGTTCTTCGCCCCCACCGCCGCCTATAACTTTGACGTCGCCGCGTTCTTCACCCGCTGGCTGCAAACCTGCGAGGACAACCAGAGTCCTGAAGGCGCATTCCCCCATGTGGTCCCCGACATCATGAATGACGGCGGCTCCACGGCCTGGGGCGATGCCGCACTGCTCTGCACCTATCACATCTATCGCGCCTATGGCGATACCCGCGTGGTCGCCGAACGCTTCGCCGCCATGGAACGCTATATGAAATGGCTCGCCGCCAAAACCACCAACGGCATCTCGTCGGTCGGCGGCTTCGGCGACTGGCTCAATGCCGGCGGTGGCGCCAAGAAGGAAGTGATCGACACCGCCTATCATGCCCATCTGGCCCGCATCATGGCCGGAATGGCTGCGGCCATCGGCCGCGACGCCGACGCCGAGCGTTACGCCAAACTGCATGACGATGTGAAAGCCGCCTTCGCGCGGCAATTTGTCAAGGCCGACGGTTCGCTCGAGGGTTGCAGCCAGACCGGCTATGCCTTGGCGTTCTCGATGGACCTGCTGCCGTCCGGGATGCGCGCCTTGGCGGCAACCAGGTTTGTTGATGAAATCAAGAAGTTCGACTGGCATCTCGCCACCGGCTTCATCGGCACGCCGCGCCTGCTGCCGGCACTCAGCGCGGCGGGTCGCGACGACATCGCCTATCGGTTATTGCTCACCGACACCTATCCCTCGTGGTTGTTCCCGGTGAAAAACGGCGCCACCACCATGTGGGAACGCTGGAACGGTTGGACTCCCGACAAAGGATTTGGCGATGTCGCAATGAACTCGTTCAACCATTATGCATTCGGCGCGGTGGGCGAATACCTCTATGGCGGCGTCGGCGGCATCCAGGCCGCAAGCCCGGGCTACAAATCCATCACCCTCAAACCCGCCGTCGGCGAGGGATTGACCTGGGCGAAAACCTCCCTTGATTCCATGCATGGCCGCATCGCCAGCCATTGGCAGCGTGACGGCACCCAATTGTCGCTCGATGTCACGATCCCCATCAACACCAGCGCGACCGTGCATGTCCCGGCCAAGGACAACGCCACCGTGACCGAGTCCGGCAAATCCGCGGCCAACGCCCAAGGCGTACGATTCCTGCGCATGGAAAACAACGCCGCCGTCTATGCCGTCGGCTCCGGAATCTATCATTTTCATTCAATCGTGCCGTGATGCTCCCGGTTCCGGTCCTATGCGCCAATCGGTTGAAGTGGTTTCAGCCGACGGAGGGCGGCGGCTTTGGCCGTGCGGGCTTCCCGGAGGTCCATCTCGTTCTGGATGTTCAGCCAGTACGCGGCATCCGCATCCGGCCAAACCCGGGAGAGGCGCAATGCCAGCTCCGCATTGATGCGAAGGCGGCCTGCGAGCAGTTCGGATAGGCGGCTGCCGGGGATGCCTAGCGCGGAAGCCACCGCCGATTTGGTGCGTCCGCTGGCTTGGATCAGTTCAGCAATCATTTCCGGAATAGGGTTGATAACAAGAATGCGGGTCATGGCAGGTTTGAGGGTTAATGGTAATCGGTTATGGCGACGTCGGTGGCGTGCTGGCCAGTCCAGCGGAAACAGATGCGCCACTGATCGTTAATGCGGATGGAGTATTGCCCGGCACGATTTCCTTTGAGCAACTCCAACCGGTTCGATGGTGGAATTCGCAGGTTTTCAAGCCGGGTGGCACTTTGCAGCAGGATGAGTTTTTGCAGCGCACGGGCCTGAATGTCGGATGGAAAACCACGGATGCGTTTTCCTTCCCACAGAGCAGCAGTCTCGCGGCATGCAAAAGATTCAATCACTCGCCCCAAGTTTACGGAATTTTGTAATTTTGGCAAGGTGGAATTTGAAAAGGTGGAGTGATTCCACCCTATTGCTCGCCGCGGAGCTTGGTCAGGGCGAAGGGGCGGCATGGGTTTGCCGGGGCCGATTCCTCGGCCGGCAGGGGTGTTTTCGGGCCATCGATGCTGGAGGATGAGGCGAAACCCTCCTCTCGGACAAGGCCAAGCTCACGTTCACGAACAACCCGAAGGCCACCGACACCATCGTCCGCCGCGACTACCGCCAACGCTTCGCCCCGCCCCCCTCCATCCCTAACTAACGTAGCAATCCGCGCGTCACTACAGCAGCGATGTTGTATCAGCCGGTTGTTCATTACCACCCAGGTAGAAGCGCGGGCTCTGTCGTTTTGGACAGGAGGGCATAGCCTAGTTTTTGAAACATCATGTCTTACCCCTGGCAAGAAGCACATTGCTTGGCTCGGCGCACAACGCTTATATGCATGCACCCGGCGTTGGCGAGGTGGACGGGTTGAAATTGTATCGAAGTTGCGGGTTGCATGCCATGTCTTGTTAGGTATTACAGCGACAGGGAAATGCTGGTTGGCAATTGGAACTCAAAGACCGAATAAAATAGGTCCGCAGCTACCTGAATAGCCTCCGAAGCATCGGACATTTTGACGTCGCGCAACTCATGCATCCAGCCGTTTCGTACGCGACGCACATTCTCCATCTTTTTGTACGCGTCGAATGAAAGACAGTCAAGCAACGACAATACCTCCGTCCGTACCGAAGCAGTGTAATCGCGTCCATCTAGCTTCTTTACGGGGGCGTTCAATTTTCCGTTAATCTGCTAGAGGCCCGAAGGGCTGGCTAACGGGATGAGTGATGGCAGTTGCGGCACCGGTTGGGAAGGCAATTCT
>Ga0268284_1000445_pt1 | contig 28366 bp, 33 predicted proteins | sample saktaG_14_FD_190137 | JGI IMG/M metagenome (GOLD analysis project Ga0268284, IMG submission 190137) | Saline water microbial communities from Sakinaw Lake, British Columbia, Canada - sak_2013_06_06_40m | ecosystem: Environmental > Aquatic > Non-marine Saline and Alkaline > Saline ...
TATTTCTCTTCATAGTGTTGGTTGGTTTCAAACGTTTGTTCAAAAACAGACGGTGTCGGAACACCGTCCGATCAACCAGCACTACTTCACTCTAACACTTTAACGGAAAAAAATCCGCCGCCGAAAACTCCGTCGTTGTGCGAAAAAGCCGAAGGGCCATTCTTGAAAGCAACCAAACCAACAATCCCCGAAAAAGGTGCGCTAAACGTACCGTCGAACACAGGAACAAGGACTCCCATGAAAAAAGCAACGAACACACCGTCCAAATCCCCAGCCACCGTGCTGGGCAGTGAAGAAAGTTTCCGCCTGCTGGTGGAAGGCCTCAAAGACTACGCCATCATCATGCTCGATCCCACAGGGCATGTCGCCAGTTGGAACGCGGGCGCCGCACGCTTCAAGGGCTATCGCGCCGAGGAGATCATCGGCAAGCACTTCTCCTGCTTTTATCCGACTGAGGCCGTGCAGCAGGGCCTGCCCGAACAGGAACTGAAGGCCGCGGCCAAGGAAGGTGGATTTGAGAACGAAGGCTGGCGCGTGCGGAAAGACGGCAAGCGGTTCTGGGCCAACGTCATCATCTCGGCATTGCGCGACAAGGACGGCTCGCTGCGGGGCTTCTCGAAAGTGACGCGCGACCTGACCGAGCGCAAACAGGCCGAGGAGCAGATTCAACAGCAGTCCAAGGAAATCATGGAACTGTCCACGCCGGTCATGCAGGTCTGGCAGGGCGTGGTGGTCGCGCCGCTCATCGGCTCGCTCGACAGCCAGCGCACCCAACAGTTCATGGAGCGGCTGCTCAACCGCATCGTGGAAACCAATTCCCCCGTGGCCTTGGTGGACATCATGGGCGTGCCGACGGTTGACACGCAGACGGCGCAACACCTGATCGAGACCATCAGTGCCGTCCGCCTGCTGGGGGCGCAGGTGGTGCTGACGGGCGTGCGGCCGGCCATCGCCCAGACGCTGGTCCACCTCGGCATCGACCTGACGGGCATTATGACGCGGTCGTCGCTGTCCGCCGGCCTGCAGGTGGCGTTGGACATCCTGAATCTGAAGGTCGTCCGCAAGGACGACAGCCGCTGAGAAAGGAACTTTATGGCCCTCGAAAGCATCTCAGTCATCAAACTCCGCGATTTACTGCTGGTCACGGTGCCACCCGACCCGGACGACGAGACTATATCGGCACTCCAGGAGCGGGTGCTGCAGGCCATGGCGCTCTATGAAGCCAGGGGCCTGGTGCTGGACATCTCCACGGTCCAGACCCTGGACTCCTTCTTTGCGCGCACGGTCGCGGAAACCGTGCAAATGGTCGCGCTCATGGGCGGTCGCACGGTGCTGGCGGGCATGTGCGCCAGTGTGGCCGTCACCGCGACCCAACTGGGTCTGACGGTGGGCAACGCTCTGACCGCCCTGGACGTGGACCGGGCGTTGGACCTGCTCAACGCCGCGCCCTCCGGAGCACGCCGCGTATGAACGAACCACACCAAGGCGAATTCCGCATCACTTCCGAGCACGACATCGTGATGGCGCGCAAAGTCGTTCGCGACGCGGCCACGGCCTTGGGCTTTGGCATCACCGATGTGACCCGCATCGTCACCGCCGCCTCGGAACTGACCCGGAACATCTACCATTACGCCAAGTCCGGCGTCATGCACTGGCGCTCTCTGAATCAAGATGCCAGCGTGGGTCTGGAACTGACCTTCGAGGACAGCGGACCAGGCATTGCCGATCTCGAAAAGGCGATGGAAATGGGCTTCAGCACCGGCAAGGGACTGGGCATGGGCCTGCCCGGCGCCAAACGCCTCATGGATGAACTGGTGATCGAATCGACCGTGGGCAAGGGTACGACGGTGGTCGTGCGCAAGTGGCTGAAGAAATAGAATGCGATCTCCACCTCCACAGACCATTGAAATCCTGCATCCCAGTAACGTCGGCGCGGCGCGGCGCGCGGCCAAGATTTTGGCCAAAGGCATCGGATTTGACAGTGCAGCCTGCGAAGAAATCGCCCTCGCCATGACCGAACTGGCCACCAACCTGATCAAGCACGCCCAAGGTGGAATGTTGACCCTGACGCCGCTCGCCGACGGTGGGCGTGTCGGCTTGGAGATTGAATCGCGTGACGACGGCCCAGGCATCGCCGATGTCGAGCAAGCCCTAGCCGATCGTTTCTCCACTGCCGGCACCCGCGGCACCGGCTTGGGCGCCGTCAACCGTCTGATGGACGAATTGGACATCACTTCGAAACACGGTCGGGGCACCTGCATCGTCTGCCGCAAGTGGGTGCGGCAGCAGGCGGCCAGCATCCGCCCTTGCCCGCTCGCCTTCGGCGTGGCGACGCGACCGCGCCACCCCGGCGCGGACAATGGGGATGCTTTTGTGGTCAAGCAATGGAGCGAGAGCGCGCTAGTAGGCGTGATTGACGGCTTGGGCCACGGCCAACTCGCTCACCGTGCCGCCCAGGCCGCGCGACAGTATGTGGAGGGCCATTTCGATTTGCCGCTCGACCAGATCTTTCGCGGCACGGGCCGCGCCTGCCGCGCGACCCGCGGTGTGGTGATGGCCCTGGCGCGCTTTGACTGGGGGGAAGGCCGACTGGCCTTTGCTTCCGTGGGCAACATTGAGGCCCGGGTTTTCCCCGGCTCCAAGTCGTTTCCTTTATCCATCCGCCGGGGCGTCCTTGGCCTCAACGCGCCGGATGCGTTGGTTACAAAACATCCCTGGCCGCCCGACCACATGTTCGTGCTTCATTCCGACGGACTGCGCACGCACTGGAACTGGAATGATTTTCCCAGCTTGGAGGAACAACCAGCCCCGGCCTTGGCACTGGAATTCTTGCGCTTGCTGGCCAAGGAGAAGGACGACGCCACGGTGATCGTGGTCAGGAGCGCGATGCCATGAGAACTGAGGAGTTACAGCAGCAACTGGCTAATGCGCTGGCAACGGTGCGCGCATTGCAGGAGGAACTCGCCGAGACCAACCGCGGGCAGGTGGCGTTGACGATGGAGTGGGAGGGGCTTAAAACCGGGGCTTTGCAGAGCGCGATTTTCAACAGCGCAAATTTTTCGAGCATCGCCACGGACGCGAAGGGCGTCATTCAGATCTTCAACGTCGGCGCGGAACGCATGCTGGGCTACACGGCGGCCGAAGTGATGAACAAAATCACGCCGGCCGACATTTCCGATCCGCAGGAAGTGATCGCGCGTGCCATGGCATTAAGCACCGAACTTGGCACACCGATCACGCCGGGCTTCGAGGCCTTGGTTTTCAAGGCCTCGCGCGGCATTGAGGACATCTACGAGTTGACCTACATCCGCAAGGACGGCAGCCGCTTCCCGGCAGTCGTATCGGTCACGGCCCTGCGCGACGCGCGGGACGCCATCATCGGCTATCTGCTGATCGGCACCGACAACACCTTGCGCAAGCAAATCGAAGAGGAGCGCAATCGCGTGTACAAGGTATTGCAGGAAAACACCCTCGAGCTGGAAAAAGCCAAGGCCGTCGCGGAAAAAGCCAATCTGGCCAAATCGGACTTTCTCTCCAGCATGAGCCATGAACTGCGCTCGCCGCTCAATGCGATCCTGGGTTTCGCCCAACTCATGGATTCCGACACGCCGCCGCCCACCCCCTCGCAGCAGGGCAGCATCGACCAAATCCTGCACGCCGGGTGGTACCTGCTAGAGCTGATCGGCGAAATCCTCGATCTGGCGGTCATCGAGTCCGGCCGCCTGTCGCTGTCGCTGGAAGCCGTGTCGCTGCCCGATGTCATGATGGAATGTCAGTCGATGATCGAACCGCAGGCGCAGAAGCGCGGCATCAGCATGACCTTCCCGTCCTTCGCCAATCCCTGCTATATCAAGGCCGACCGCACCCGCGTCAAACAGGTGATCATCAATTTGCTTTCCAACGCGATCAAATACAACCAACCCGACGGCTCGGTCAGCGTGGACTGCGTGATGACCCTTCCCGACCGGGTTCGCATCAGCGTCAAGGACACCGGTACGGGTCTGTCTCCTGACAACCTTGCGCAGTTGTTCCAGCCGTTCAATCGCCTCGGCCAGGAAGCCGGCGGCGAGGAAGGCACCGGCATCGGCCTGGTTGTTAGCAAACGCTTGGTCGAACTCATGCAGGGCCGGATTGGCGTGGCGAGCACGGTCGGAACGGGCAGCGAGTTTTGGCTCGAACTGCTGGTCGCGAGTGATCCCCATGCCGGGTACATCGAAGCCGCATGTGCCGCGGGTGACGCGCCGCCGGTCATTGATGGCCGCAAATCGCGCTTGCTGCTTTATGTTGAGGATAACCCTGCCAACCTCAAACTCATCGAGCAACTCATCGCACGCCGCCCCGACATGCGTCTGCTCACCGCGCAAAACGGCAACGACGGCATCAATCTCGCGCGCGTCAGCTTGCCCGATGTCATCCTCATGGACATCAACCTGCCAGGCCTCAACGGCTTCGAAGCGATGAAAATCCTGCGCCTCGATCCGCTCACCGCGCACATTCCCATCGTCGCCCTCAGTGCCAACGCCATGCCGTGCGACATCGAGAAAGGCCTCGAAGCGGGGTTTTTCCGCTATCTAACAAAACCAATCAAGGTCAACCAATTCATGGACACCCTGAGTGAGGTGATGGAGTTTGCCACCGCCGGTAGGGATAGTCCCCATAGGACGGAAACAGTAATGGGCGTAGGTTCGATCTGTCAGCCTTCGGCACGAACACATTCGGTGCCACCCGGGCTGGCAATCTAACCTGAAAACACAATACCATGACCAAACTCGAAATTAAAGGCGACTGGAACATCACCAAGGGCAAGCTCAAACAAAAATGGGCCAAGCTGACCGACGACGACCTTCAATACGTCGAAGGCAAGAGCGATGAATTGTTAGGCCGAATTCAGAAGCGCACCGGCGAAAGCCGTGAAGCGATCGAAAAGGCGGTCAAGGAAGCATGCGCTTCCTGCGGCTGCAAATAGGCCTGCTTGTGGTGCCAGCAGATGCGGGAAAATCTCGTGTCTGCTGGTCAACCATGGGGTCAGGTCTGGAGATCGTGAGCCTACGTGCGTGTATTTGAAGGGCACCGGGCATGATGCCCGGAACCGGTCTGGCATTCCTGCTTTTCTCATTGCCGAATCAAGGTCCCTCGCATGGAAACCTCCACCCAACCCATCCGCAAGGTTGGCGAATGAGGGCGTGGCCGCATCGCTCTCGCATTTTGGCAATCCCCCAGCCCGGCGGCGTTCATGTCTCAATCTGCTTCAACAATTACAACTGGCTGGAAGTGTTCATGTTCACCGAAGTAGGGTTACACCCCATGGCACATGCAGGGTTATTGGTTTCTATTCCCATTGTCCTGATTCGCCGCCGACACTGCCAAAACGGGACATCAGTCAGCGAAGGCTCGCTGTCGGTGCGTCGGCGACAACCATTGAAAAACAAATTATGACATTAGGAACTATTCTGCTGGTATTGCTCATTCTGATGGTGCTCGGCGCACTGCCAACCTGGCCACACAGCCGGAGCTGGGGGTATGCCCCGAGCGGCGGGCTGGGCTTGATTCTGATCATTATACTGGTGCTTTTTCTGCTAGGAAGGATTTGAACCGGCGGGGCCGAATCGGTGTTGGGGTGAACGCCCTATAGCGCCGCAGTGAGGCCCCGGCCTATCGTGCCCCCGATGACCACTATCAACCACAGCAATCACATGAAAAACAAAGCCCATATCCTTTTTCTCGTTTCGGTAGGCATCATTGCCGCGGGCTGCGAGAAGAAGCGTACCACCTCGGGGCAACTCGACAGGGTCCAGACAAAGACCGCTGAAGTCGCGCAGGACATGCGGGATTCCACGTTCGCCGAAAAAGACGAGTTTCTTGTGAAAATGCGCTCCCAACTTGCCGACCTCAACCGGGAGTTGGACGAACTTGCTGCCAAGGTCGAAAAATCCTCAGCTACGGTTAGGACCGACGCCCGACCCAGAATCGACGCGTTGCGCGAGCAAACAGCCCGCCTGAACAGACAGCTTGACGATGCCACCAATGCCACCGAGTCGAGCTGGGACAAATTCAAAGCCGACGTCCGCAGGACGCATGACGCATCGAAGGAGGATTTCAAGCAGGCCCGCCAGTGGCTGAGCGAGAAGGTCGCACCGTGAAAAAACGATTTCACCCTTAACGAATGGATCAGGCTGTGAGTGCTTTTCTCGGCCTTTTCGAAGGGAAAAATCGAGGCAAGATGGTGGTGAAGTTGAGCTGATGATTGCGGAAAACAATACTGAACATATAATCTTATGCTAATGGTACTTTCAACCCATGATACTGTGAATGAAGCTGCGGCGGCGCTGCAGCATGCCGTCGATGCCAATCATTTTGGCGTCATGGACGTTCACAACCTCAAGTGTCGGATTTCGATATATGAGGAGGACTGCGAAACCATTCTGGCGACCTTGGAACCAACCACGTTGCTGGCGATGTTCAACACTCCCCGACTTGCCGGGGTGGCGCAGGAAGTGGAGGATACAATGGTTAAGATCATGAAGACAGTGGCCGGTAGCAGTGTCAGAAGCCCATATGTCTTGGAATGAGCGTCAGCGCAAACCCATCGTCAAACCAAAACCACAAGCTACCGAAAAGGACCACACCCAAAACCAGAATATCATGATAACATCCGTTATAAAAAACATGTCATATGAATATGTATTACCGCCTCTGCCCTACCTGAACATTTCGAGGCATGGACGGCCATTGCCATCGGTTACAAAGCTGACCCGTCCGCACTGTCCGAAGCCCTGAAGGAGCGTGACCTGGCACCCCATCAGCGCAAGCCGTTGCGCGAGTTCGTGTTCAATTTCGCCAAACAGATTGATTATCTGGGCGGCATGCCGTGCGTGACCGCCAAGCCGGTCAAAACCTCGTCTGACCCTGTGGAAATGCTGCGAGCGGATCTCGACAACGAACGGGAAACCGTCGGACGCTATCGCGAACGCATTCGCCAGGTCGAGGCGATGGGCGAATTTGGATTGAGCGAAACGTTGCGGGCGATTATCGTCCAGGAGCAGTCTCACGAGATTGATCTGGCTGCGGCACTCGGCATCAACGTGCCTCCCGCTTCAAGCACCGCGGACCGGAAAGGTGAAAAGGTTAAGTAACGAACCGCCATGCCTCAAGGAGATAAGTCCAGTTAGGGGCGTCCCCCCTTCGATATCGACCAAAGTGAAGCACATCGCGCATTCGAGGCGCGCCTTTCAAGCGGTCGCCCCCCCCGGCAGTCAGCGCCATTGCAATCGCTACCCAAAAGGTCATTCGTGGACAGACCTCCACACTGGAGCCCCTCCCGCACAGGCCGCCATACGCCAGATAATACATTCAAGGGCCGCCGATTGACGGGAAAATGGGCTTAATCCCGTGCGCTAGCAGCCCGAAGCTCTTCCCCGATTTTTGGATTCTCACTCATCCACTTTCTGACGTCAAAGACCTTTGTCCCGCCTTCTTCCTTGGAAATAAAGCGGGCACCTACGTGGGCGAGTGCCTCGGCGCGCAGAGTGGAATCTTCAATGGTAGCGGCCATATCCATAGCTCTCGCAGGTTCCTTTTCAGAAATCTTCGTCACGCAAGTGGCAACGGCGATATCCTTCTGATGTGAAGGAGGGAGGGCATTGGCCCATTTTCCCAACTTCTTCTGCTGCTTCGGGAGCCAGGAGAACGCGGAGACAATCCCTCGGATGGCTGCATCGCGCGCGTCGCCTGCAGGAAGTTTCTCCATCCAATCGGCGGCTTTCACCATTCCCTCATCATTTTCGCCATTTTCAGTGAGCCAGACAGCGGTCCATTCGGCGGCATGAACCAGCATTTCAGGTTCAGCGGAGGCTTTCGCGTCGCTGTTCAAGCGCATGGCGACGAAATCCGCGACGGCGGGCAGGTACTCTTTTCTCAGACCTTTCCATCCTTCCAACGCGGCTTTGACGGCCGCGAGGCGCTGATCGGGATTGCTGAAACCGATCGCTTGCTCGTAGGCCTTCGCGCCATTCAATGCGCCATGATTTCGTGCCAAGGTTTCCACCAACGCGATGCTGTGGACAGGAACGCGGGAATCACCTTCGAGGTGGGATTTCTCTAACAATCGCATGGCGGCCGCATGCGAGGCCTCCGGATCCCGGTATGGCCATTCGAAAAAGAATAACTCGTTCAAGGCCTGCTCACGCACCCTGATTGATTTTAGTGAAATCATCACCTCGAAGGCTCCAGCCGGATCGTGCCGGATCCAGTTGTCGATCGCCTTCTGATAGGTGCCCGACGACTCGCCGGACGGATGCCCCCCCATGGAAGCGCTAGGTTTGAATTCCAGGCGTGTCAGGGCCGCCAAGGCGAACCGGTCAGCGAAGCGGATGGCCTTCACCGCGTCCGCTTCGGCAATCCCGGCAAGAAGTGCCCACGCCTCAGCTTGGGAGTCATCAGACCATTCCTTATCCGCAGGCCGGAAGCTCTCGGCAGCACCGTCGGGATCGGTTCTGCCCCAAGCGGTGAACACCGGTGCCCGCTCACTGGGCGGAGACTCGGTTCCGAGATAGGCGAGCGCCTTTTGCGGTGCCAATCCCCCCCAGCGGTGCAGGAATTCCTCCCGCAGGTTCATGTCCGGTCTTCTCTCGGCGAGTTTCATGACGGGGTCTGCCAGAGCTTCCACTTCAGCAGATTTGGAGTCCGCAAAAGCCGCCCGAACCGCCAACACCCGCTGCTCCGGGTCGATGATCTCACCCGCTTCGACAAGCTTACGAAGAACCTGAGCGGAACCTGGCTTGTCTGAGGAAACGGAAGGTTTTTCCGTCGGTGTGGCGAACCAACCGATGGCCATTCCTGCGACAATAGCCAAGGTTCCTGTAGCGATCCTACTTTTCATCGCTACCTCCTTTGCCGTTCTTCTTTCGTGCAAGTTCCAGCTTCAGTTCCTCCGTCAGCTCCGGGTGGCCGGCAGACCACGCTTCGAAATCGAAATCCACCGCACCGCTGTCGTTTTTCTTCGAGAAAATTTTCCCAGCGAGCGACTCGAAGCAAATGCGCCGCAATCGAGGGTCATCGATGGTGGCTGCCCACTTCAAGGCGTTGCTTGGATCATCATGATCTTCCAGTCTGAAAACGAGCCAGTAAGTAGCTTGATCCCGTCCTGTGGAAGGAGGTAGGGAAGCGAGCCACTCTATCACCGGCGCATACTCCCGATTCTGAACTTCTTGGAAAACATTCGGATCAACCCCGCCATTGGGTGAGGCTTCCTTCAGGGCAATGTTCCAAGCCTTGTTGAGTCGGGTTTGGGCCGCAGTATCGATGCCCGCCTCCCGCAAAGGGCCGGCTGGCAGGGACTCAACCCAGGCGACCGCCTGTTTGAAATCATGCTGTGCGAGATTCTTGCTGACCAAACGTGCGGCAAAGCGCGGGAAGTCGGAGCCGCCGAGATCTTCGAAGGAGTGATTGGAAATCCCCGCTGCGGTGAAGCCGACCGCTTCCTCCCTATCAAAAATCAGCCAACCTGCGAGCGCTCCACCCAGCGCTGCGGCACGCTTGTTTTTGTCATCGATTGCCGCCGCCGTATCCCAGGCCGCCTTCCCTTCCGTTATCCCGAGTGATGCGGCAGCTTCGCTGATCAGATCCATCCTGCCATACGATAGTGTCGGGGTTGTAGCGCAGTATCGATAGGGAAGAGACTGGTCACCATCCTCCTCGTCCATTTCGATAACTTCGGGTTTTATAGAGGAATCCACTTCCGCGAATGGGTCGACTTCTGCAAAGGGATTGCCTTGCTGCTGATAAGATACGTACTTGGGCAACCCGATGATCTTCGCAAAGGCCGCCCGAGGATGGCGGAGGAGGTAGGCCTGCATCGCCGTGTGGGTTGTGGATTCGCGCAAGCCGCGGTCGGTGATCTTCTTGAGTGAACGCAGCGCGGCATCAGGATCGTACATCAGCCAGTTGGAGAAGAGGGCGTATAGCGAAGCCCGCTGCAAGGAGTTGTAATGGAGTGCTAACATCGCCTCAAGGGATCCTTCCGGATCGCGGTGGATCCACGAGTAGAGAGCCTGCCCGAAGGTATTGTCAGGTCGTTCGACCGGGACATATTCTAGCAGATCCCAAGAGACCGAATAGCGGGCATACATCTCGTCGCGGTTTTCAGGAATGAAGATGAAGTCGCCGCCCATTTCCTGTGCGTCGGCAAAACGGAGTGCCTTGGCGGGATCCACCGAGCATAGCCCATTGAGGATGGCATCCTTCAGTTCCTGCGAATACGAACTTTCGAGTTTTGGATCGTAGGCTGCCACCGCGCCATCAGGATCAGTCCGCGCCCATCCCGTCCAGACGGACGCAACCTGCCCTGCCCAGTAGGACTCGCGATCTTTTAGAAATTTCAGCGCTTCGGCTGGCGCGAGCTCGCCCCAGCGACCGTAGAACTCGTTGCACAGGATCCAACCGCCGTTACCTCCCTCCCTCTCGGAGAACTCTTCAGTAAACTTTTCGACCTGTGCCACAAGAGGCGTAAGCTCGTCCAAGCCAAGCCTCGCAAAAATGGCGCGGGAGGCCTGCTTTTGTTCTTCTTCGTCGCTATGCTTCAGAGCAGCAGCAAACTGTTCCTCGATGGTTGCGGCAGAGGGTTCGGCTTTTTCCTTGTGCAGCGCATCCGATCCTTGCGTTCGGTTTTCTGACGATGGTTCTGCAATCGCACCGTCCACCGGGGCGTTTCCGCGGGCTATGGTTCGCAGGGTGAACCCGATGCCGATTCCGCAGGCAAGCAGGATAACCACCTGTGTGAGCCGATGTTTTCGCATGACGGCCATCGTTTCTGTGAGCATAGTAAACAGAGATTTGAAGGTGACCTCAAGGCTTGGTTCGTCTTTAAGCTCAGGCATGAATGGCACGGAACCAAGCAAGGTCCAAGGTCAAAGACGTACGCCAAAGACTCATGCTTCATCTTCCCATCTCACTTCCGCCTTGTCCGTCATCAGGCCCGAAAACCATCCACCGCACCTCACCCAGCCCGAGCGCACGTTGCCGCCGCCGTCCCGCACCGTAACGAAATAAACCGTCTGGCCTTGGGAGCTTGTCCAGAAGAACGGTCCCCGCGCGAAATTCCGATACTCGCTGCTGAGGATCTCGAACCCCTGTTCGTTAGCCCATTGCTCCAGCACCGAACGCGACCGCGAAAAGTGCCAGGTCAACGCCGCAATCGCAAGTGCCGCAATCGCAAGGATCCCGACTATTGGCAAGCCATCTTCCATGGTGTGCTGGCATTCAACCATCACGCGCGCCCGCCGCAATCGCAAAACGGCGCGGGGTCGTATGGGCCGGGGGTGTATGGTTCATTTTGGTTTCGACGCGGGAGGGACACCGTTGGGCCGACACCCGCGGCTGACAGTGCGGGTGTCGGCGAAAACGTTCGTTGCCGCGGCAACGGATATCTTCTGGTTTTTCGCGTAGGCGCGACCGGCAGCCTGTCGAATCCCGGCATTGGAGCCACCACGCCTCCATTCCTCAATCACATCATGCAGAATGAAGGATCCCGGACACAACAGCTGACGTGCCGCGTGTCCAAGGTGATCACCGATGAACCGAGCGGAGCGAGATGGCCAGCCATAGGCTGCCCGGAGGGCGACGCGGGCACGCGGCGGCAAATCGAGTGCGCCATCGACGACCCGGCACAGACGCAACTGCCCCTGTGATGAAGGTCCGCGCCCGCAAGGTGTTCCGGGATGCCAAGCCGCACAGCAGGCTGGAGAGCCGGTTTGAGTTCCTGTGGCGGGCGCTGTGTGGCCCGGTGTTGGAAAAGGAGTTCCGGTTCCATCCCGTCCGCAAGTGGCGGGCCGACTTCGCCCACCTGCCGAGCCGGACCCTGATTGAGATCGAGGGCGGCATCTACGTGAACGGCCGCCACAACCGCGGGGCGGGTTTCGCCGCCGATCTGGAAAAATACCTCGAAGCCGCGCTGGCCGGTTGGCGCGTCGTCCGCCTGGGGCCGAACGAGCTGACAACGGACCACGTCGGGCGGCTGGTGTCCCTGGTGTCCGTCGGCTGAAAAATCGCCACAAAACACAAAAATCGCCACAAAACCGATGTTTGCTTTACACTGCTTTACACCAAACCGGGGGTCAAAATTAGCAGGTTCTCTGATAGATTCAATACGCGCAATCCCTTACGGCTCTATTTGTTACTGCGATTCCGCCCCGCCAAAACCCACCCAAAAACACCCGATTTTCGATGCGAAAAAAGTGTAAAGTTGAAAAAACACCTTTCACATGATTTGGATGGGGGTGGGAGGACCCGAGGACTTTGTCGCCACGCTTAATAGATTTCCTATTCACACAATCAACGGGTTACGACGGCAGAAAGTTTCTAACTGTCACCAGGGTCACCAAGATTGCTCGTTAGAAAATTGCCAAAGACCACCAAACAGGGTAATTCAACCCATTGAGAAACCTCACGACTAAACGAAATCTCAGCAATCTAAAAATCGCATGGCAGAATCGAAATCCCAGCAATCGACTTGCCATTTCCAGACTGGTAGATATTCTTGCTGGCGAAGGCCTTGTTCATCAATCCAGCCTCTCTCATTGACGCGTCCTCCGAGTTCCGCTTTCCCATGCGCACCAATTTCTCCTGCATGAACGAACGAATGAAGCCAACGCCGACCCGTTTTTCAAGACTCTTCGGCCCACCGTAATCCCATGAAAACACCAACACTGCTTGAAAATTCGACCTTGGTCACGGCTTTGCTCGTCGTCCTGCCCTGCACCGCCATCAGAGCCGCCGACGTTTTTCCCATTGCCACCAACCCGAGCGTCGAAAGCGCTCTAAGCATGGCTTTCGACGGCACCAACTATCTGGTCGGAATCTCGGATGATGAAATCACGGACACTAACCATTACACTAACATCACCGCCCAATTGGTCAGCCCGACAGGCTCGCTGGTGGGGTCTCGAATCAAGGTAGGGCAGCTTGGGGATATTCCGTTCATTGCATTTGAAGGGACAAACTATCTGCTGGTGTGGAAGACGAGCACTGGAGATATTTCCGGTCAACGGGTCAGCCGCTCAGGCACGCTGGTGGGCGGCGTGTTTGCCATCAGCACCGCTGCTGGTGAACAAAAGCCCAAAGGCCTTTCTCCGGTCGCCTTCGGTGGCGGAAATTACCTCGTGGTGTGGGATGATGACCGCGGCAGCAGCGCCGCCATTTATGGGCAGATCGTTGCGCCTTCAAGCGCTCTGGTTGGTTCGGAGATTTTGATCGACACCGGAGCATTGGGGGCACATGGCGGCTCGGTCGGGTTTGATGGCACGAACTTCCTGGTGGTCTGGCAGCAGCGGACCGGCGCGGCGCAGGAACAATATGACACCGTCGGCATGTTCATTACGCCGGCGGGAACCAAGAGCGCGCAGTTTGTCATCAGCCAGACGACCTCTGCCAGCTACAATCCGGCGACGCTCGGGTTCAATGGGACCAACTATCTGGTCACATGGAACCGGGATATCGGCGCGGGCAATCCGGCTCCGGAGGACTTCGATATCTACGGGCGGTTGGTTTCGCCAAGTGGCGCGTTTCCCGGCGAGGAGGTCGCCCTCGTCACTGGCTCCGGCAATCAGATTTTCCCGGGCGTGGCCTTTGACGGCGCGAACTATCTGCTGAGCTGGACTGACAGTGGCCCTGGCGGTGGCACCACGATCAAATCCCGGTTCTTCAATCGCGGGCTGTGGGCGCTCGATGCGCCCTTTGAACCGTTTGCGGCCCAAGGAGCTAATTCTCCTTTCATGGGTGCCGTGATGTTCGACGGCAGTCGCTTCACCGCGATCGCCACGCTGGCGCACGTGGACCCGAATTTCATTTTCCTCAGCGCCGATGTGTACGGCACGTTCATCCCGAAAACCGCCGTGCCGTTGGGCAATTTCATCGGCGCGGATAACTTCAATGACAACCAGAAGGACACGGCCAAATGGGGGGCAGACTACGTCGCGGGAGGGGCGGTGCTGACTGAAACGAACGGCAGATTCAATTTCACCTCCGATACCGGGTCCGAGGTGGGGGCGGGCCGGGTCTGGTGCTTGAACTACGGCAGTTACACTCAGGACTGGGAGGTCCAGTTCGAAGTCAACATCGGGACCGTGGCCCTTACGACGATCGGGCAGCAAGTGGACCTGGACATGACCGTCGCGAATACCGATAGCTTTAGCCGGGCCTATCAGGAAATCAATTTCAACGTGACTCTCGACAACCTTGGCACGCACCGGGCCTTCAACTCGAACGTGCGGGTGGACTATACCAAGCTGGTGCCTGATTCAAGCCATGTAACATCGGCCCAGTCCGCCGTGCTGCGTGTCACTTTCGAGGCTGCCACCAAAACGCTGAAAACCTGGTATAGCGAGACCAGCGGTGCCCAGGCTCCTAACTGGCAATTGCTGCGCCAAGTGGACATCGATGCTGTGGGCAGCAACTGGCAGATGACTGCCGCCTCCACCTTCAGTGTGGCGCTCGGCGGCTTCTCGAATGGCTTCAGCGTCACGCCGGAGCACGCGGTCTTCATCGACAATTTTCAGGCAACTTCGGCCGTGCCTCTGGCTGCCATCGACACCTGGCGGCTGCAATATTTCGGTAACCCGGCCAACAGTGGCAACGGCGCGGACAGCGCCATGCCCGATCAGGATGGCATTGCCAATCTGCTGAAATACGGCCTCGTCATCGCGCCGGGCTCCTCGGGCGTCCAGTTCCTGCCGCCCGCCCAAACCCGCAGTTATGCCGAGGGCAAACGGCTGGCGCTCGTCTTCACCCGCGATCCGGCCCGCAATGACATCACCCTGCAAGTCCAAGGCGCGGCCAGTCTTGCCGGGCCGTGGACCGCGCTCGCCACCAGCACGAACGGTGCCGCCTGCACCGGTACGGGCTTTGTCAGTGAAACCAACGCCAATGGCGGTCTCAAGACCGTGGAAACTCGTGACACGGTGAATATGGATGCCGCACCCCGCCGTTTCATGCGGATCAACGTGACGCGTTGAACCCAAACCAAACTCAACCTTTCAACTTCCTTTTTCCGTCCTTCGGTCCGTCCTTCGGTCCGTCCACCGGCTCTTCCAGCGGCGTTCACCCCATCCACATCTCCAAATCAGCCATCGCGGCCCTGACGTTGCCCTTGGCCCCCTCCGCAATCTGTCGGGTGATGGCAATAGGCGCGCCCCAGCGCCGGGCGAGGAAGGCCGCGAGGGATTCGCTGTCCGGTGGCTGGAGGCGGACTGATTGGAAGCGGGTCTGGAAACGTTCCGTTAGACTGGTCAGGTCAATGTTCGTGGTGCCGAGGAACGCGTGTCCCGGTCTCATGCGGTCGAGGTAGGTGAGGAGCATGTCCTGGGCATCCTTCGAGCAGCGGTCCAACTCATTCACGACTTTGATAGACCACGGGCCGAACATGGACGCGTAGGCGAGCGAGCGGGTCCACTCGCGAGCGAGGTCCAAGCCGACTTCCCGGCCATTCACGTCCTCGATGGCGGCGGGGTGGCTGGCGAGCGTGCGGGCGATCAGGTTCACCAGACTCGTCTTGCCGATGCCGGGAGCACCTGAGATCAGGAGCTTGAGCGGTTGGTTAGGGTTGGCTTTGAGCCGCTCGGCCTTCCGCATGAGCACCTCAGCTACCTTGCCCGCCTGCCCCACGAAATCCGCAGGACAGGATGGGACAAAGCAGGTGGGCGGGACTGGCGGCTTACGCGGCATCCCCGGCCTCCTTTCTGCCGCGCATCCGCATCAGCATGTCCGCGATGGCCACCGCACCTTTCCGATAGACGACCACGGCCAGCAATTCGCCATCCACATACACGGCCCAATGGCGGGTGTGGCGGTATTTGCGGATTTCGATCATGACGCCCATCCTTCCCGTTTGGCGCGGGCTTTGAGTTCATCCAATTTCATGGTATCGGTTTGTTGGTTCATGATTTCGTTTGTGGGGTCACTTGCGGGGCTTCCGGGTGGCCGGGTGTCCGCAGGTGACGGAGAGCTTGAGGGTGGATTGGTGGCGCGGGGTGTCGCGCAGGTGGTGGGTGAAGCCGAGGTTGCTCACGCGCATCCCATCCCACTGCTGCCAGTCGCCATAGAGTTCGGTGAAATCGCGGTCGAAGAACACCCAGCGGCCGTAGAGGCGGTCGAGCACGTCCATGCCACAGAGATCGACCAATGACGCAGCGACCCGGGTGTCGGATAACAGGCCGTCGGGACGCTGGTGGCGGGGCATGCGCCGCAGGGTTTCTCGCCAGTCGCCCCACGTCCCGTTGTGGAAGAGCACGGCGCGGGCATGGCCGGTCAGGCGCGTGGTGGCACAGGCGGTGATGGGGAACGGGTGGCACAACTTCGGCGACACCTCCCCAACGCTCGCCCAGCGTGTGGCTGTAATGGTTGAGGTGGCGTCCGGTGCCCGTCTGGCCATAGAGGCTCATGGCGTGCCACCGGGCGATGTGGGCGAGCTTGCGGGCGAATTCGCTCATCGCCTGCGGGTCGTTGGAACCAATGATGCTCTCCACGCCCACGGTGATGTGGCAGCCGCACGTGGCGTTCACGTTCGCCCCGATGGCGTTCGCCCAATCGAGGAATTGCAGGAGATGCTCGACGCCCGCGCCGCCCTTGAGGATGGGTGAGACAAACTCGCAGGGCACGCGGCCCGGGTTGGCGCGGATGGACCCGTCACGCTCGGCCTTCCAGTGGTTGCCGTCAAAGGTGTGATGAAGGTCCGCGCCCGCAAGGTGTTCCGGGATGCCAAGCCGCACAGCAGACTGGAGAGCCGCTTTGAATTGCTGTGGCGGGCGCTGGCCGGGCCGACGTTGGAAAAAGAGTTCCGGTTCCATCCCGTCCGCAAGTGGCGGGCCGACTTCGCCGCCGACCTGGAGAACCGAGCGGAGCGAGATAGCCAGCCATAGGCTGCCCGCAGGGCGACGCGGGCACGCGTCGGCAAATACCTGGAGGCCGCGCTGGCGGGATGGCGGGTGGTCCGCCTGGGGCCAAACGAGCTGACGGCGGCCCATGTCGGGCGGTTGGTTGCCCTGGTGTCCGGCGGCTGAAAATCGCCACAAAACACAAAAATCGCCACAAAACCGCTGTTTACTTTACACTGCTTTACACCAAACCGGGGGGCGAAATTAGCAGGTTCTTTGATAGACCGGAGACGCGCAATCCATTTGTTGCCAATGGTTTGCCGCGATTCACCCCTGCTGTAATCCACCAAAAAACACCCGATTTTCGATGCAAAAAAAGTGTAAAGCTGAAAAAACACCTTTCACATGATTTGGATGGGGGTGGGAGGACCCGGGGACTGGGACGGGGTCGTAAATAGATTTCCTGTTCACAATCAATGGGTTATGAGTTTCAAAAAACTCCAACTGTAACTAATCTATCACATTTATCCTGCTAGAACACGTTAGAGTCAACCGGAAGAGGCCTTTCAAACTCATCGAGAAACAATGGAGAGATTTTAACAATCTGCAACAATCTTCTTGGCACAATCTTCTTGGCATGACCGAACGATTGGGTATTCTCTGTGTTTATGAACTTTCCCATGAATACTCGCCATTTCCCCGCCTTCCGCTCTAGCCACCGGCTCGTTCAACGACCGTCACCCCGAGAGCAATTGCCTAGCAGCCAGCTTGCGATGATTGAGTCCGTGAGGACCCCCTTTCAAAATCGAATCTTCGGACTGCTTCCACTGCTTGTGATTTCCGTGGCGGGCGGTCTTGCACCGGACGCGTCAATGGCTCAAACCCCATCTCCGTTCACGATCGTTGCCATGCCGGATATCGAAAATGAGAATGTGACCGATGGCCACTCGGACATGCTGCAGGCCCAGGTTGACTGGATCGTTGACCACCGTAAGGCCTCGAACATCGCCTGCGTGGCCCAACAGGGCGATGTGGTCAGTATTCCCGATACGACCGAATATGACACCGCCAGCAACATCCTCTTTCAGCTCAACACCAGCGCCGCCGGTCTGCCATGGGGGATCTTGCCGGGAAATCACGATTCTCTCGACCTCACCAACTATGTCGCTGCCATCAATCCTTCGAAGTTCGCAGGCCAAAGCTGGTATGGTGGATCGAGTGTATCGAGTGGATCAAGCGTGCCGGATTCCTACAGTTCGTATCTGACCTTCACCGCGGGCAATCGCACCTACCTGATGATCAATGTGGAATACAACCCGTCGACCGCTGTCCTGGGCTGGGCTCAGAGCATCATCACGGCACACCCAGGCATGCCGACCATTGTCAACACCCACGATTACCTTAGCGCCAGCGGCACCCGCTCCGCCATGGGCAACACGATTTTCAACGGCGCTCTGCCCGCCAACCCGGACGGTTTGATCTACGGGAATCCGCAGGTCTTCATGGTGTTGTGCGGCCATATTTTCACGAACCCGGCGAGACAAACCTCGGTGAACAAGGCAGGGCTGACGGTGTTTGAGTGCCTGGCCGACTATCAGGAAACCTCCTCCGGCGACGGCTACCTGAGGCTCTATAACTTTGACGAGGCAAACTCCGCAATTCACGTCACCACCTATTCGCCCTACGACACGACAACCCCGTCCCTCACCGACTCTAACAATCAGTTCGATCTCCCTATGAACTTCACCGCCCGTTTGGGGCCGGCCGGTTGGTCGTTTGTCATGTTCGGCGATTGCCGGGGTGATGACGATACTGCCACGGGGATCAGTCCATATTTGAACATAATGGCACAGAAGATGGCCTCTCTGAATCCTCAACTGGTGATTGTCGCCGGCGATTTGTGCAATGGCGATTGCCTGGATGGCCCGTATATCCCTGCTAACGGTGATACCCCAGCTTCGGGATCCCCGCTATATCCAGCAGGCGGAATTTTTAATAACGCGGCGGCAAAAACCATGTATGCGGGTCAGTTTGACCGCTGGAAGGAAGCGATGAAGCCCGTATTCGACTACAACACGAAGACAGGGATTCCGATTTACACCGTGCGTGGCAACCATGAGAACCAGGATCAGGGGAAAGCGCCGGTTGAAGTGTTGAAGTTGGCATATCAGGAAGCATTCAGCGAGTTTGTGCCGCAAAACGGACCAATCAATAATAGTTCCGACGACCAGAAGGGCTTCAGTTGGTCCTTCACCAACCACAACGTCACCTTCGTCGCCGCCGATCAGTATTTCAATTTCGACCCGACATTTGAAAACGGGACGACTCCATGGTCGGGGTATCACCAAATGGACCGGGCATGGATCACCCGGCAGTTTCAGAATTCCGCCGCTCCCTTCAAAGTGTTCATTGCCCATGAGCCGATCTGGCAGACGGAGGGCAATATGGGTACTCTCATGCCGGATAATGAGGTGGCCCAACATTTCTTCGGCATGGATGACATCGGGATGGCGACCCGCCAGGAGTTCTGGAACGATATCGGCGACGCCGGAGTCCAACTTTACTTGTGCGGCCACCTTCACCTCACAACCGTCTCCTCCATCACCAATAACCATGCCAACCCCATCATCCAATTGATGGGGGGCAACGGCGGCGCACCACCGGACCCATACGATCCCGCTGCGGAAGCGGGAGTAACCGTGCTCATGGGAAGTGATAACTATATCGACATAACCGCCAATCCGCCGGTCGTCAAGGGGACCTATGGCTTCTCACTGGCAACCGTGCAAAATAACACGATGACGATCCAATACTATACCTACGATCCAGCCCTGCTCTCGGGCGAAGGAACAGGTTGGAATGTGGCCAGCTATGTCACGCAGATTGCATCCGGGACGTATGCCGTGTGGGCCAGTTCCTTGCCCCCGGGCCAGCAAGGATTTTCCCAGGATGCCGATGGGGACGCGGTGGTCAACGGCCTTGAATACGCGCTGGGACTCACCCCCGTGAGCGCTGGCGGTACCAACGGCGTGACCCATTTGCCCAAACTCGCATGGACCGGCAGCGACGACGCGCGCCTGCCCGCGCTGGAGATCGACTTGCCCTCACCCGGGCCAATGGACGTGACCTATGAGGTGGAGGTTTCCGACACGCTGGATGGCTCGTGGACCACGATTCTGGAGAAGGTAGGCAACTACGCGTGGGCGGAGATCGGCGCTTCCGGCGCCACCTTCACCGCCGCCACCGCAGTTGGTAGAACTCGATTCACCGTCACGGATCCCGGTGCCCACCATTTCCTCCGCTTGAAGGTCACCAGCAATCCGTAATGCAGCCGGTTGCGGCTGCGAACGCGGGCCTGGTCCGATAAGCCCCAATCTTCAGAGCAATCCATCCGCCGGTCATCGGTGCACTGGAGTTGCAATCCGACTTCCCGACTATTCACGTCCTCGATGGCTGCTGGGTGCGTGACGAGCGTGCGGGCTAACAGGTTCATCAGATCCGTCTTGCTGATGCCGGGAGCGCCGGACACGAGCAACTTGAGCGGTTGGTCTGGATTCGCCTTGAGCCGCTCGGCTTTCCGCAGAAGCACTTCCGCCACCTTGCCCGCCTGCCCCACGAAATCCGCAGGACAGGATGGGACAAAGCAAGTGGGTGCCACAGGTGGCGGCTTACGCGGCATCATAAGCCACCTTGCTGAAGCGTGTTTTCATCAGCAGGTCGGCGATTGCCACCGCGCCTTTCCGATAGACAACCACGGCAAGCAATTCGCCATCCACATACACGGCCCAATGGCGGGTTTGGCGGTATTTGCGGATTTCTATCACGACCACGCCTCCCTTCTGGCGCGGGCTTTGAGTTTATTCAATATCATGATTGCTGTTTGTTGGTTCATGGTTTCGTTTGTGGGGTCACTTGCGGCGGATCCGGGTGTCCGGGTGTCCGGGTGTCCGGGTTGCCGCAGGTAGCCGCCGATAACGAGGCCGGCGGTGGCGGGGATGGTGGTTTCGAGTTCGACGCCAAAGGTGATGGATTCGGCTTTGGGATCTTGTGGTTTCATCTGTGGATCTGGTTGCCGGAAGGGTTGTGCGTTCCGACATCCTCCTTCCTGCCAGCCACCCGCGTCGTTTGTCGCGCACCATCCGCACGCCGCCCCACGCCATAATTGCCGGCCATTTTGCCCCCGATCCGACCGTTGGCATGCGAAATGAACGGGCCTAAAATGGCAGCAACGGCCCCTTGACACCCATCCTGAGCAAATTCAGAGTCCTATCCGAAAGGACCAACCGCGAATCTGTCGGACTCTCATCGGTCGTTGAAATAACACTGATGGACGAGATGCGAGGGGAATTGCCTTTCCGGATTGCATTTGCCCCTTGTTCAACGACACGCTCGTATAACAGGGTTTAACCAACGCGTCATTGAACAAAAACATTCGCCAAAGAATAAAGACGACCTATGCTAAACGAGCAGCAAAAGAAAGTTATCATTGACCGCTTGACCGAGCGCGTTAAAAAAATGGGCAGAGGCTTCCGTTGCCCCATGTGCGGGAATGAGCATTTTGTTCTCCTCGACTCATACCTTCGCAATGATATTCAAGAAGACTTAACGTCAGTAATGCTCGGAGGTCCTTCTATACCCGCCGCAGCTATAGTGTGTTCAAACTGTGGTTTCATTAGCCAGCATGCATTGGGTGTTCTCGGACTCATGCCATCCCACCCTTCCCCGACACCAGAACCGAAGGGAGGCGAGAATCCATAATGGCTAAGCGTCCACCAAATCATCAGACAGGGATTACAGTCGGCGACGACGTGATTCGAAGTCTTTACAGCAACTTCGATTTGGCTGTTCAAGAGCCTCAACCTCTTCTCGTGCTCCATCGTGATACCGTGCGGTCTTTCCTGCATGAGAAGCTATCGATTCTCGTTTCAGAGTCACGCTTACTCGCATATTTTGGTATTGAGGCATCCCTGATTTCCGCCCTCGCCACCTCTACATTCAGCGATCTATGGGTTATTAAAGCTACGCTGATTCAAGGCACTTTTTCCGCGTTTAGCATTATTATCGGCTTGCTCCTTATTCGTGAGCTTTGGCGTTGGTGGCATGATGCAAGGGGGATGACTCCGAATACATTGACTGATGAACTGAGTCAACGCGGAGCCCTTATTCTTCCGAAGGCCAACAATGACGGTGAGGTGGCGCTTGCGTCATCGACTCCTCTGATTCAATCGGAAAAGACTCCGGAAAATCCTAGCAAACAAGTCTCGGATGGCAACCTCCGCTAGCCCCTCTGTTTACGATGATCTCGCGTGATTGCAAACTCAAATCCGCGTTCAACATTGGCCCCCGCTAGTGGGGTTACCATCGCTATGACGTTCTGGGAGCACCCGCCGTGTTGCCTCGTAATCGAGCGTGTGGGTTCGCAATCCCCGTGCAAGGTATGTCGATATGATCGGCCCTCACATCCACCATCCGCGTAAGTTAGAATGCCGTTAGGCGCGGCAAAGCACCGTTGGCATGCGGATTGAACGGATGCCGATCAGTATTCCTCGGGGAGCAAGATCGTCGAAATCGATCTATCATGTTCTGTAATGATGTAGAGGCGAGCGCCTGCGGGAGTCCGGTAACAGCTCAGCAGGCGGGTGCCATGGATCAGGGCGTCCTCGTTCGCCTGTTTGTCTTCGGCGCAGAGTTCCTCGCCCCAATCGCCGCAATGGTGACGGCGGAGGTAGGATGATAGATCGACGTCCAGCGCGAGGGCATCTGCGACACCGAGGCCGCATGGTCCACCGCCCGCCACGTCCTGGGTGAGGTGCTCAACCACAGCAACGCCCGTCTAACGGCAGAGTGCATCGCCCTGGTCAGCGGCCTGATCTACTCCGGGGATTCCATGACCGACATCGCCCAGCGCCACGGCATCACCCGGGCGGCGGTCTCGAAACGCTGCGTGGAACTGACCGAATTGCTCAATCTCCGACCCTCACGCGCCATGCGTTCGTTGACAGCCCGCAAGTCGTATCGCTCCGCACGGATCGAATCCACGAAATCCCATGAACCAACCGCTCAAACTCCCGAATCCTAAAGTCACGGTCAGCCGCCTCGGCATGTGCATCACCGGCAATCTCAGCGTCGAGGAATGGCAGGATCTCGCCACCAACATCGGCGAACTGGCCAACTCCATCGCCTTCATCGTCGGCGACTGGCTCGTCTATGGCCAAAGCCTGTTCGGCACCGACGGCTTCCCCGACAAGAAGGTGGGACACCCGTCCTATCAACTCGCCCTCAAGGCCACCGGTCTCGATCTATCGACGCTGCAAAACTACGCCTACGTCAGCCGCAGCATCCCGTATTCGTTGCGCAGCGAACGCCTGTCGTGGGAACACCACCGTCTGCTGGCAAAACTCCCGGACGGCGAAATCCAAAGTTGGATCGCCACCTGTGAGGCCGAGGATCTGGCGGGTCAGCGCATGTCCACCCGCCGTCTGCGCAAGTCGCTCAATCTCGGGCGAGTCGCCACTGATGCCGATCTGGAGCCGGATCCAGCCGACAAGGGGCAGTTGAACTACATCCCGTTCGTGAACCGGATCTGCTGCTGGTGGCGGCGCTTGCAGGCCGAGCGGTTTCTAGCCTCCGCCACCAGGGCACAGCGCGAAGTCATTTGCCGCGACCTCGAACCCATCATCCACATCTACAACCAACTCAAACAATAATCACCACCATGCTCAATTTCCTCGCAACTATGTTTTTTGTCATCGGCTTGCTCATCTCGTCTTTCGCCGTCGGCTACTTCTTCGTGTTCTTGGGCGAGAAGATCAGCGAATCCAGCGAGCGCAAGCAAGCCCATGACAAGCGCCTCGTCACGCTGCTCGAATCCATCAAGCAAAAACTCGATTCCAGACTATGAGCCCGCAACCCGCCGAATGCCAGGCCGCCATCGACGCGGTCAAGGAACTCCTCAACACCCACTTTCACGAGGCCGAGGACAGCGCCGATGAAGACGGCAAATTCTCACTCGGGTTCCGTGTGACCTTCGACCGCTCGCACTCGCCCACCAAACTCAAGGTGACGTGCCGCGTGTCCAAGGTCATGACGGACGAAATCGAGTGCGCCATCGATGACCCTAACCAGGCCCAATTGCCCCTGTGATGGCCACACGCGCCCGCAAGGTGTTCCGGGATGCCAAGCCGCCCAGCAGACTGGAGAGCCGCTTTGAGTTGCTGTGGCGGGCGCTGTGTGGCCCAGCGTTGGAAAAGGAGTTCCGGTTCCACCCCGTCCGCAAGTGGCGGGCCGACTTCGCCCACCTGCCGAGCCGGACGCTCATTGAGATCGAAGGCGGCATCTACGTGAACGGCCGCCACAACCGCGGGGCCGGTTTCGCCGCCGACCTGGAAAAATACCTGGAGGCCGCGCTGGCGGGGTGGCGGGTGGTCCGCCTTGGGCCAAACGAGCTGACGGCGGCCCACATCGGGCGGCTGGTTTCCCTGGTGAGCGATGACCGGGACAATCAACGATCATAATCTTGGCCAACGTTAAATATGAGCCGCGGCGGCAGCAAGCATGAATTCAACCGTCGACGTCCTCGCCGTCGGCTCCATGGTCGTGTTAGGCGACGTTGGTTGATTTGTGTCATCACGGCGAATCATATCCAGCGGTATGCGAGTATGAATAATGGGGAAACTCGTGGGGATTGCCAGACCAAGTCCACTCGTGGACGAAAAATGATGGAAGATCGTTCTCGGCACCATGCATCGCGTAAACGTGACCCGACTTGGAGAAGCAATATTGAAGGCCGTCGGCGTAAACCGAGTGGTAAATTGTATCGCGAGTGTGCTTGCGAAGTCCGGCGATGTTGGCTTCGTGATTCCACTTTTCATATTGCTGTGGTTCATAACTGACAGTTCCATCGAGAGAAACGTGCCGAATCTCTACTGTGTATGCAGGATTATATGGTAGCCATAATGCAACGCCTGCAAGAATCAATGCGATAACCAGTAGACCGATAATCCAGCGCATTTTCATGAGAGAGGGTTTGAGTCGCCTAACAGTCTGGTTCTACAACGTGTGGCATTTACCCTGGAACAGCCACCGGTGGTGTAACTGGAACAAATGCAACCTGACGGGCTGGTTTCTGCGGTGCCCGACGACTGGGGCTTTTAGAGCACCATGGCCTGCCTGTCTAGCACAATCGGGGAGCGGGTTGACTCCCCCGCGGGGCATGGATTCCAAACCGCTTTCCGTCCTCGTCACTGGTTCCTCCGGTTTCATCGGCACCCATGTCGTCCGGCACCTCCACGCGGCAGGGCACCGGGTCACCGGCCTCGACAACATCCCGCCAAAGGATCCGCTGCCGGAGGGCGTGGCGTTCCACGTCTGCGACATCCGCCAGTGCAACCTGCCCGACCGGACCTTCGACGCCGTCGTCCACCTTGCCTCGCTGGCCGGTGGGAGCCCACGGTTTCCTTCCCCGATGCGCCGGTCGTGGCAGAAATCGGCAACTTGGAACGATCACCCGACACGGTTTCGAGATGACCGGCAACGCGGTGGGGCCGCCACAAAATCGCCACAAAACCCAAAAATCGCCACAAAACCGCTGTTTACTTTACACTGCTTTACACCAAACCGGGGGTCAAAATTAGCAGGTTATTTGATAGATACTAGACGCGCAATCCTTTTATTTCCAATGGTTTGCCGACATTTGACCCTGCCGTAATCCGTCCAAAAACTCCCGATTTCCGATGCAAAAAAAGTGTAAAGTGAAAAAAAACACCTTTCACATGATTTGGATGGGGGTGGGAGGACCCGAGGACTTTGTCACCCTCGTAAATAGATTTCCTCCTCACGATCAACGGGTTGCGAGCACGTCAAACGCTCGTTTTGTCGCCGATTCTAGCAGGAATTGGTCAGTCAAACTCACAAATCGTCATTCGGATTCTTGGGATTCGCCGCGCTACGCATTTCTTGCTTTTTGAGCTTGGTAATCAAGTCGAGATGGAATACGACTGACCATCTAGCAAAACTCTCGTTGGCTAATCCCCCAATCTGGTATTCTAACATTCCTGAAGATGAAGCCGCCATCACAAGCTCCACTCGGCCTGGCCCAGCCCAAGCATCGACAGATTCAGCTTATGAACCCGGTGGCGAGGGCCGTTGTTTTCGCAGCCATCCTTGCTCCGCTTGCTATTGCACAAGACGAACAAGCGCCGTTGTTGGATGAAACACTGCCGATTCCGAGCACCAAATTCATTCCACCACCTCCTCCAAAGGAGGTTCCGCCGATGGTGGTTGAAGCATCGACGGCCCGCAGGTTTCCGACCCACCAAATAACGGTGTTGCGCGGGGATGCTTCGACTTTGCCGGACATTCCCCTGCCACCGGAACCACAGCCATTCGTTCCAGGACCTGTTGGCGATCCGCATTACCTCATGTCCTTCGGAGCGACGGTTTACGATCACAGCCTCAGCCACGTCACTTGGTGGAACCCTAAAACTCGTGAATCATTTGAAGCGTGGTGTGCCTGGGATTGGACGCTCTTGTCCCCGATTCCACATGTCGAAATTGACGGCGAATTCAGCACGTTCTGCCTGTTTTCTTCTAACATTAATACGGGTACCGGCCTTCGCTTCGGGCGGGAGTTCAAGATGCCAGAGCATCCTGATTTACCGGCGGACGCTTTCGTCATCACCAAAGGCAATGCGGAAGATCCCACAGCAAATAAAGCACTAACAATCCTTCGCGATTACTACCTTCGTCACAAGGAGCGGCTCATTCTCATCCAAAAGGCCCGGGAAGAATACCAAGCAGCAGCCGCAGCCTGGCACGCGGCGCACCCACCCAAGCCCGAAAATCACACGTTTTGGCTCAAGCCGCACCGTGGCAGCCGCTACCTGAAGCAGGAAGGGGGCGAGCGATGAATCTGCGTTCCCTCGCCTGCGCTGGTTCCACTCTGCTACTCACCGCCGCGTCCGCTTTTTCCGATGGGCAGGATGTGGAGGTCATCGCCGTCGGAAACGACAAGTTTCTCCGGTGGTATGGATATGCTGCTCGCACCTACTTCATCCAAGTGTCCGACCCGAACGACCACCTGAGCGAGTGGACGTGGGCGCCGATTGTCGAGACCGGCAACGATGAGGACATCAGCTACGAGGTCGGCGGCACAGCCGACAAAGGTTTTTTCCGGCTTTGGTTCACCGATCAGGCCACAAGTGACCCAGACGGGGACGACTTCGACAACGATATGGTCCCGAATCTCGCAGAGGTGAGCCTTCTCTCGACCAACCCCTTGAACGAGGACAGTGACAATGACTCAGTCAACGACTGGGATGAAGATAGCGATGCGGACGGAATACCCGACGGATGGGAGGCTCTCGCAATTGTCTCCCTGCCTGCGGGCTATGGGATTTCCTCGATTTCGCAGATCACCCCGGCAAACATCATCCAGATCTCCTCTGATGCGGAGCTAGAGTTGCCGCCAGGTGTCGTGTCGAACCAGATCACCATTCAGGCCGTTGTCCCGTCGTCTGAACCATACACCAATCGCCCCGAATCCGTCTGGTCGGTTCCCCCGAGCGACCTTACGTTTTCCAAATCCCTGCCCGCCCCCGCATCGCTTGGGGCTGCATTCCCTGAGTGGCATTTCAACGGACCCAATGCGCTGGTATTGGTTAAGAACAGCCTGACATCCGTGCTCATTTCCGCATCGTCGGAGACGGGATCCAACGTGAAACTTATGGTATTACGTGATCCCGCGGACAGTTCCCAGGTGGGAAGCGGACCATTAACTCTTCTCCCTTATCTGGGAGTCAACTTTGGGACACTTTCCCTTGACTCGAGGGGCTCCTTTTATGTCGTGGGCTGGCTTGACAGCGATGGTGACGACGAGGTGGATGCCCCAGAGACGGCGTACGTTCTGCCCGTGATCCTCGTGGATGTTGATATTTTGTCCGTGGAACATGCCACTGGAGACCCCATAGCCATCCGGACCGAAAATCCAGCCTATTTGGGCTTTCAATTCGGAAAGAACGAGAGTGACCTAAACCCTCCCGGAACAGTGGAGCAGCTTTATGGCGAGGCTGGGATAAGCGCCAGGACATTCGTGAAATTAGTCGGTGGCAAAGACGGGATGCGCGGAACTGATCGCGTGATGGGCGGCTGGTCGAACAACATTGAGCCCGTGAACAGCCCTGCCACCTATAGGAAAGACGGTGTGCCGGAGCCGAAGGTCATGCCTATCGGCTACGCCAGCAACCAGAGCCAAGCCACAGGCTGGGAGTTTGGAGCGGACATTCCAGCTTTCAAACCGAATGATCCGGCACCGACGCTCATGGAAGCCAAATTGCTCGACCGGTGGGAGGCCAATGCAGGGATCAATGGCATGAATGCACCTTGGGGGGCGTTCAATTTTCCGTTAATCTGCTAGAGGCCCGAAGGGCTGGCTAACGGGATGAGTGATGGCAGTTGCGGCACCGGTTGGGAAGGCAATTCTTCCCGGCGGGCGCAATTTTCTTCTC
>Ga0268284_1000446_pt1 | contig 28353 bp, 23 predicted proteins | sample saktaG_14_FD_190137 | JGI IMG/M metagenome (GOLD analysis project Ga0268284, IMG submission 190137) | Saline water microbial communities from Sakinaw Lake, British Columbia, Canada - sak_2013_06_06_40m | ecosystem: Environmental > Aquatic > Non-marine Saline and Alkaline > Saline ...
TGAATATCAGGTGCCTTGTGCCTTGATTATTGGAAAAAGAAAGGAATCGACAAATCTGAAAACTTCTTTAAACGAAGCATTGCGCGAATATAACGTTGCTGTATAAACTAAATCTAAAAAGTGAAAATCGATAAAGTTCTGATTATTCAGACGGCATCTATCGGAGATGTTATCTTGGCAACTCCATTGATAGAGAAACTTCATTCATTCTATCCTGATGCGCAAATTGATTTTATGCTTAAAAAGGGAATAGAATCACTTTTTATTGGACATCCTTATATCTCAAATTTAATTGTTTGGGATAAATCGAATAAAAAATTTCTTCATTTACTTGATATTATCAATCATAATCGAGATCAGAAGTATGATCTGATTATCAACTTACAGCGATTTTTAACAAGTGGTTTAACAACCGTTTTATCAAGAGCCAAGAAAACAAGTGGATTTAATAAAAACCCACTTTCTTTATTTTTTTCAAATAGGGTAGCTCATAAGATCGGAAATGAAGGAGCTCAGTTTCACGAAACGGATCGAAATTTATCATTAATTGAAAAATGGACTGATGCGACAAAATATCCTATAAAATTGTACCCAAATCCGGCTGATTTTGCCAAAACTTCCCAATATAAAACTCATCAATATATTTGTGTAGCTCCGGCTTCTTTGTGGTATACCAAGGAATATCCCGTTAGTAAATGGGTTGAGTTTTTAAAAGAAGTAGATAATGAAACTTATATTTATTTTTTGGGTGCTAAGCAAGACAAAATTAAATGTGAACAAATCATCAAAGCATCAGAACATAAAAATTCATTAATTTTAACAGGGAAATTGAGCTTTCTTGAATCGGCTGCATTGATGAGAGATGCATTGATGAATTTCATGAATGATTCGGCCCCAATGCATCTGGCTTCTGCGGTTAATGCGCCAACAACTGCTATTTTTTGCTCAACCGTTGCTTCATTTGGATTTGGACCTCTTTCTGAAAACTCGGTAATTGTTGAAGTAAAAGAAAAATTGGATTGCCGTCCATGTGGGATTCATGGATTAAAAAGTTGTCCGAAAAAACATTTTAAATGTGCGTTAAATATTGATCACAAAGAGTTATTAAGTCGCTTATAAATATGGATGAAATAATAAAGGAAACCGTAAAAAATCTTAAAGCCGGGAAAATAATACTTTATCCAACGGATACAATTTGGGGTATTGGTTGTGATGCTACCAATGCCAAAGTGGTGCATCGGATTTTTAAACTCAAACAAAGAGTTGAATCCAAAACTATGATTGTACTTTTGGATTCAACGGATCGATTAAAGGATTATATGGAAGTGGTTCCTGAAATTGCTGCTGATTTAATTAATAGCGTTGATACACCACTTACTGTCGTGTTTCCGAATGCAAAAAATCTGGCAAAGAATCTGATTGCGGAAGATAAAACGGTCGCAATTCGGGTTGTGAGAAATGAATTCTGTCAGAAAATAATACAAAAACTAGGTCGTCCAATTGTATCTTCGTCGGCAAATATTTCTGGAATGCAAGCACCACTGCATTTTGGTAAAATCAGTGATGAAATAAAAGAAGGAGTTGATTACATTGTTCCTCTCGAGCAAAACTCAGTAAAGGAAGTTAAACCATCCACGATAATCAAACTTGAAATTGATGGTGAATTTAAAATGATTAGAAATTAAAGCGCATGAATAAAATAGGATACATTCAATTTCAGCCGGTTATAGGTGATATTGATGCAAACATTAAGAAAATAGATTTATTATTTCCGTTAGGTGAAAAAGCTGATCTGATTGTCCTTCCTGAATTAGCTAGTTCAGGATATAATTTTGCAACACGTGATGAGGCATTCAAATGTGCAGAGGAATTAACAAAAAGTAAATTCGTTGAATTTATCATCGCCTTAGCAAAAAAGCAGAATCAATATGTAGTAGCAGGGATTAATGAAAAGGATGGAGACACGCTATTTAATACCAGTATTCTAGTTGGTCCCCAAGGCTATATTGGCAAGTATCAAAAAATTCATTTATTCTTAAATGAGAAAGATATTTTTAAATCGGGTGAAGCCGGGTTGCCTGTTTTTGATATTGGCTTTTGTAAAACATCCATGTTGATTTGCTTTGATTATATATTTCCAGAGGTATGGCGGATTGTGGGGATAAAGGGTGCTGATATCGTTTGCCATGCCTCAAACCTTATTACTACTAATGCACAAAAATGTATTCCCGCTCAAGCATTTATGAATAAAATGTTTATTATAACTGCCAATCGTTATGGAACCGAGGGTAATATAACTTTTGGTGGCAATTCATTTATTACCAATCCTGACGCGAAGATTATTGATCAGGCTGTTTCTGATCAGGATGCTGTAAGTGTTGTTGATATTGATATCTCTGAAGCTAGAAACAAATTCGTAAATCCTCGAAATCATGTGTTTGATGACAGGATTCCATTTAACTATAAAGAATTAATGTAATCCATTTTTATTATTTGGAATTGATTTAAATAAAAATATATTTTGTATCTTTGTGCCGTTAATTCTTAACTATTAATGAGTTATTACGTTTAAAATTAGTATGATACAAAAAAATAAATACAAATTATCCAAATCGGATAAAAAACTCACCATTAAAAATACCGATAAAGCGACCTTAGAAAAATGGTACACCCTGATGGTATTAGGTCGAAAACTTGACGAAAAAGCACCTAATTATTTAAAACAGGCACTTGGATGGTCTTATCATGCGCCCTATGCAGGTCATGATGGAATTCAATTAGCAATCGGTCAGATTTTCGATAAAGAAAAAGATCACTTGTTTCCTTATTATCGTGATATGCTAACGGGCATTTCAGCCGGATTGACGGCAGAAGAAATTATTTTAAATGGGATTTCAAAAGATGCAGATGTTGCAGGAGGTGGCCGACATATGTCGAATCACTTTGCTAAACCAGCTTGGAATATTCACAATGTTTCGTCAGCAACCGGAAACCACACTTTACATGCAGTGGGTGTTGCCCGAGCTATTAAATACTACAACTCCGATGGAGTTGCAATTAGTTCGCAAGGTGAATCATCTACATCCGAGGGTTATGTATATGAAGCAATCAATGGGGCAAGTAATGAAAAATTACCTGTGATCTTTGTGTTTCAGGATAATGGATTTGGTATTTCAGTCCCGAAAGCAGAACAAACCGCGAACCCAAGAGCTGCTGATAATTTTCTCTCATTTAAAAATCTGGAAGTTATTTATTGTAACGGGAAAGATCCTTTCAATTCGATGAATGCCATGTTAAAGGCAAAACGAATAGTAAAAGAAAAGGGCATTCCGGTTATTGTTCATGCCAATTGTGTTCGTATCGGTTCTCACTCAAATTCTGACCGTCATGATTTATATCGTGATCAATACGAATTACTTGCGGTTAAAGGACAAGATCCATTAAAAAGATTTAGAGCCAGATTAACGTATTCAAAAATATTCACCGAAGATGAGCTTAATGAAATTGATGCAAACGTTAAGAAAAGAGTTTCTGCGGCACATAAATTAGGGATGAGTTCACCGGATCCAAGCCCTGAGTCAATTTATGATTTTGTCATGCCCGAACCATTTGTAACAAGCAAATATCCTGATGGTTTAACTCATGGAAAAGGTGAGACTAAAAGATTGATTGAAGCATTAAACGAAACTTTAAAAGCCGAATTCAGACATAACCCGGATACGTTTATCTGGGGCCAGGATATGGCGAATAAAGATAAAGGAGGTATTTTCAATGTTAGCAAAGGGTTGCAACAGGAGTTTGGCCCTAAAAGGGTTTTTAATGCACCCATTGCCGAAGATTTTATTGTAGGTACAGCCAACGGAATGAGCCGTTTTAATAAAAAAATTCGGATTGTGGTTGAAGGTGCAGAATTTGCTGACTATTTCTGGCCGGCAATGGAACAATACGTTGAATTGTCTCATGAGTATTGGAGAACAAAAGGTCAGTTTTCACCCAATGTTACAATCAGGTTAGCCTCTGGTGGTTATATTGGAGGAGGACTTTATCATTCTCAAAATATAGAAGGAGCATTGAGTACACTACCTGGAGTTCGTATTGTTTATCCATCTTTTGCTGATGACGCTGCTGGCTTATTGCGAACAAGTCTCCGATCTGAAGGACCAACATTGTTTTTAGAACCAAAAGCTTTGTATAATGATCCGCTTGCAGAAGCTCCGGTACCGGATGATTTTGAAGTACCATTTGGTAAAGCAAGAATTCGCACTGAAGGAAATGATTTAAGTATTATTACTTATGGAAATACGACTCATATGTGTATTCAGGTTGCTGAAAAAATTGCAAATGAAATGAATAAAACTATTGAAGTGATAGACATTCGATCGCTCATTCCTTTGGATAAAGAAACCATCAAGCATTCAATACAGAAAACAAATAGAGCGTTGGTTGTACAAGAAGATAAAGTCTTTTCAGGTTTTGGTGCTGAATTATCAGCCATTATTGCAAGTGAATGTTTTGAATCATTAGATGCACCTGTGATAAGAGTTGGGTCTACTTTTACTCCGGTTGGTTTTAATAGAATTCTTGAAAGAGCAATCTTACCTAATACGGATAAAATTTATAGGGCTGCAAAAGAATTGTTGGAATACTAGGGTTCTTCCCATGTTCGAACTCTTATCTTAACATTATTTAACAGTATTCTGATTTTCTTAAGGAATGAGGCTTCTTTTTATACTTAATTTTGATGCTACTTAGATAGAATATTGGATAAGATGAGTATATGCTATCTCAAAAACTAGTTTAATAATACATTTGAAATTTTGGAATTATGAATTTAATCAGATACAAACAAAAATTAAAGGTCGGTTTTCTAACGACCTTTTTATTATTTACAGTGGTTTTGGCAAGTGCACAGACTTCTGTTGACGAAAACCTACGAAAGCTGGCTACTGCCATGCAAATTATACACTACGCTTATGTTGATACTATTAATGAGTCTAAGTTGGTTGAAAATGCAATCATTCAAACCTTAAAAGAACTTGATCCACACTCATATTATATTTCAAAGGAGGATCTTAAAGCTGCTGATGAACCATTGGTTGGAAGCTTTGAAGGAATTGGGATATCTTTCCAAATTTTTAATGATACTTTGATGGTTATTGCCCCAATTATTGGTGGCCCATCTGAAAAAGTCGGCATTCTTTCAGGCGACAAAATTGTCGAAATAGATGGAGTAAAATCCTATGGTGATAAAATAGATAATCAATTTGTATTTGATCATTTAAGAGGACCAAAAGGATCAAAGGTGAAAGTACTCATTCATAGAAAAGGGAAAAGTGAATTACTCAATTTTACCATAACACGCGATAAAATACCTATGAATAGCATTGATGCTACATTTATGGTAGATGATGAAATAGGGTATATTAAATTAAGCAGATTTGCTCAAACAAGTTATAATGAATTTAGGGAATCAATCGCATTGCTTAAGTCGAAAGGAATGAAAAAATTGATTTTTGATTTAAGAGGAAATGGGGGTGGTTTAATGCAGCCTGCAATCGAAATCAGTGATGAGTTTTTGAAAGCCGGTCGATTGATCGTTTATACGGAAGGTATTAATAGTCCGATAGAAAAATATAACGCTACATCAGGTGGTAGCCTTGAGGATGAAGATCTTGTATTGATGATAGATGAAGGATCTGCTTCTGCCAGTGAAATTGTGGCAGGTGCTATACAAGATTGGGATCGTGGAATTGTTCTTGGTCGTCGATCATTTGGTAAAGGATTAGTTCAGCGGCCATTTCAGCTTCCAGACGGCTCAGTAATTAGACTTACAACCGCAAGATATTATACTCCAACCGGCCGTTCAATCCAGAAACCTTATGAAGAGGGCACTGAAAAATATTATACTGATCTATATGATCGATTAAAAAATGGTGAATTTGTTCATGCCGACAGTATTCATTTCCCTGATTCTCTAAGATATTATACTCCCGGAAAACGATTGGTATATGGTGGGGGCGGAATCATGCCTGATGTTTTTGTCCCATGGGATTCAACAACATATTCTGATTACTATATTGATTTAGTTCGAGAAGGTGCATTCAATGAATTTGCTCTAAAATATGTTGATGATAATCGTTCCCAATTCCTGACAAAATATAAGAGCATGGAAGCTTTTGTAAATGACTTTAGTATTGATAAGAAATTGTTAAACGAATTTATTGCCTATGCTGATGCCAAAGGATCTAAAAAGCATGATGAGGAGAGTTTAAAAACTTCAGAGACGATGATTAAACATGTTTTGAAGGGATTAATTGGCCGTAATTTATTTTCGATGGATGCTTATTTCAAAGTAATGAATGAGATTGATGATGGGTTTTTAAGAGCAGTAGAAGTCTTAAAGGATAAAAAAATATTTGCTCAGATAAGAAAATAACAATTCAACTAAAATAATTTGGTAGGCGCGAGCATTTATGCTCGCGCCTATTTTTTTAGTTCAACATAGAGATTACTATGTATTTATATAAAAGCTTTTTGGCTTAATTAGAATGGTTAAAATTTGAATTTTAACAGATATTTATTGATTAAATATTTTAATTTTGTATATATGAAATTATTCCGCATTTATTGAATAATCAATTAATAATTTAAATGGAGGTAAAATGGCAAATCTGAAAACCACTTACATGGGATTTGAACTCAAAAACCCAATTATTGTTGGAAGTTCCGGATTGACAAATTCAGTTGAAAATGTTATTGAAGTGGAAAAAAACGGTGCTGGTGCAGTTGTGTTAAAATCACTGTTTGAAGAACAAATTTTACAGGAAACCAGTAAAGCAATTTCTGCCGATATTCATGGAAATTCTTATCCTGAAGCCCTTGATTATATTAGTAACTATTCTAAAGAGTCAGCAGTTGGCAATTATTTAAATTTGATCCGTGATTGCAAAAAAGCGGTAAAAATTCCTGTAATTGCAAGCATTAATTGTGTGAGTTCTTCTGAGTGGATAGGTTTTGCTGCCAGAATTCAAGAGGCTGGAGCAGATGGTCTAGAACTAAACATTTTTATTTTACCTTCCGATCCTCGTCAAAGCGGAGAAGCCAATGAACAAACATATATAGATATTATTCAAAATATTCAAAAAGTTGTAACAATCCCTATTGCCGTAAAATTGAGTTATTATTTTTCCGGCTTGGCTAAAACTGCTTTGACCTTATCATGGACCGGTATCTCTGCAATGGTATTATTCAATCGTTTCTTTTCACCTGATATTGACATCAATACTTTTGAAATTAAACCATCACACATATTTAGTACTCCCAAAGAACTTTCTGTATCCTTGAGATGGGTTGCAATGCTATCAAGTCGCTTGCATTGCGACGTAGCAGCATCAACCGGAATACATGATGGAGAGGCAGTTATTAAACAACTTTTAGCAGGAGCCAAAGCAGTTCAGGTAAGTTCTGTGCTTTATAAAAATGGATTTGGCGAGATAAAACAAATGCTTTCTACAATTGAGAAATGGATGGATAAGCATCAGTTTAAATCTATTGCCGATTTCAATGGAAAAATGAGCATAAAGGAAACAGATAATCCGGCAGCTTATGAACGGGTGCAGTTTATGAAATATTTCTCAGGAATAGAATAATACAGAAGCCTCGCAAGAGGCTTTTTTTATGATTTCATGATTCATCTTTGAATTCTGTGCATTAATACCTAGCTTTGTAATTTATATTAAATCTAAATAGAATTACAGATGCCTCATTATCATCATCTCGGAAAATTTCCGCACAAGCGCCACACAGTTTTTCGTAAAGAAGATCAGTCACTTTATGCGGAAGAGTTGGTTTCAACCGAAGGTTTTTCTGATGTCTATAGCCTGGTATACCATTGCCATGCACCAACCAAAGTTTTAAGAATTGATAAACCGTATTCTGTAGCACCTGCTATTGCAATTGATCATAATATGCAGCATCGAAGTTTTCAGGGATTTAAAATCGCTCCAAAGGATGATTACCTCGATAGTCGTGTAATTATTCTGACCAATAATGATTTGCATATTAGTTTAGCTGCACCTAAGAAATCAATGACGAATTATTTTTTTAAAAATTCGCAGGCAGATGAGGTGATATTCATTCACGAGGGTAGTGGCGTTCTGCGAACCATATACGGAAATATAAAGTTTGTATATGGCGATCATTTAATTGTTCCAAGAGGAACTATTTATCAGATGGAGTTTGCTACATCCGGAAATCGCCTCTTAATCGTTGAATCATTTACTCCAATCAGATTTCCAAAAAAATATATAAATAATAATGGACAACTATTAGAAAATGCGCCTTTGTATGAACGTGATATTAAGCTCGTTCAGAATTTGGAAACGCATGATGAAATGGGAGAATTCAAAGTATTAATTAAAAGGGATGATATGATTTTCCCATATTATTACCAATATCATCCTTTCGATTTAATTGGCTGGGATGGTTGTCATTATCCTTATGCAATTTCAATTCATGATTTTGAACCCATTACAGGAAGAGTACACCAGCCTCCTCCGGTACATCAAACTTTTGAAGCGAATAATTTCGTGATGTGTGCTTTTGTGCCCCGGATGTACGATTACCATCCTGAAGCTATTCCGGCACCTTACAACCATTCAAATGTCGATTCGGATGAAGTTTTGTACTATGTGGACGGTGACTTTATGAGTCGGAACCATGTTGAGAAAGGGCAAATTAGTTTGCATCCGACGGGAATTCCACATGGTCCGCATCCCGGAACGGTTGAAAAAAGTATTGGAGCTAAGTTCACTAATGAACTTGCAGTGATGGTCGATACATTTAAACCATTGAAATTAACCAAGGCCGCATTGGAAATTGAGGACGAAGATTACTATCGTTCCTGGTTAGACTAATATTTGAATTAAACTTGAAATAAAAAATAATACGATATGAACCAAGATTTTTTACCGTTGAACGGAACTGACTTTGTTGAATTTTATGTTGGGAATGCGAGGCAAGCTGCTTTTTATTATCAATCGGCTTTTGGTTTTCAGCCGTTAGCCTATTCTGGGTTGGAAACAGGAAATAAAGAAAAAACCTCTTATGTTTTACGTCAGGGAAAGATAACACTTGTATTTTCTACTTCACTTGTTCCCGATTCGGAAATAGGAAAGCATGTTGATTTACATGGTGATGGGGTAAAATTCATAGCACTTCTTGTTGATGACGCTGAATCTTCTTTTCATGAAACAGTTAAACGTGGGGCAAAGCCTTTTCTTGACCCTCAAAAACTAAGTGATGAAAATGGGCTTATTTCAGTTTCCGGAATCCATACTTATGGTGAAACCATTCATTTGTTTGTCGATCGGAATAATTATAAAGGCATTTTCATGCCGGGATTTAGAGCCTGGAATCCATTTTATAAAACCACCGAAGTAGGATTAAAGTATGTTGATCACATGGTCGGTAATGTGGGATGGGGAGAAATGAACACTTGGATTGATTTTTATAAGGATGTGATGGGTTTCCGACAACTTATTTCATTTGATGATAAAGATATTTCGACTGAATACACTGCCTTGATGAGCAAAGTGGTTGCAAACGGAAATGATCGCATCAAGTTTCCGATTAATGAACCTGCAAAGGGCAAAAAAGTTTCACAGATCGAGGAATATATTAATTTCTATCATGGTGCAGGAGTGCAACATCTGGCTATGGCAACTGATAATATTGTTGCTACAGTTACAGAACTTAAAAATAGAGGAGTTGAATTTTTGTATGTTCCCGAAACTTATTACGATGATGTAAAGCAAAGAGTTGGGGAGATTGAGGAAGATTTGGAACTCTTGAAAAACCATGGAATTTTAATTGATCGGGACGATGAGGGCTATTTATTGCAGTTGTTTACCAAGCCTGTTCAGGATCGCCCGACTGTTTTTTACGAAATTATTCAACGAAAAGGCGCAAAGTCTTTCGGAAAAGGTAATTTTAAAGCATTATTCGAAGCAATAGAGCGCGAACAGGAAAATAGAGGAACTTTATAAATATGATTTTAGATGAGTAATTCAGATAATCTAATGCAGCTTTCATGGCTGGAATTTGATAAAGATAGCGGATTTACCCTTGAAAATATTCCTTTTGGGATTTTTAGGACAGCGAATAAGGATGCCCGGGTTGCAACCCGAATTGGCAATTATGTTATTGATCTGTTAGTTTTGGCCGATTTTGGATATTTTGAAGAGATTGGAAATTTTGATAGAAATACCATGCATCAAAAAACGTTGAACGATTTTATTGCATTGGGTAAAACGTGTACTTCAAAAGTAAGATTGAGGATTTCTGATCTTTTTTCTACGCATAACAGCGAATTAAAACTTAACAAGAAGATTCTTGAATCCTGCATGCATGATATTGAAGAAATAGAGATGTTAATGCCAATTTCAGTAGGTGATTATACCGATTTTTATTCAAGTATTGAACATGCAACTAATGTTGGAATCATGTTTCGCGATCCAGCAAATGCTTTATTTCAAAACTGGAAACATTTACCGGTGGGATATCATGGCAGGTCGTCTTCAATTGTAGTTTCAGGAACACCAATTCACCGGCCTTATGGACAGACAAAACAAGAATCAACTTCTAAACCCGAATATGGCCCATCACGATTTATGGATTTTGAATTGGAAATGGCTTTTGTTACGGGTAAGAAAACCAATTTAGGCGATCAGATTTCCGTCGCTGAAGCGAAGGATCACATTTTTGGATTACTCATTTTTAATGATCTTTCTGCCAGAGATATTCAAAAATGGGAGTACGTGCCATTAGGTCCATTTTTAGGAAAAAACTTTGGTTCTGTTGTTTCTCCATGGATAGTTACCCTCGACGCACTTGACCCTTTTTGGGTTGATGGGCCGAAACAAGAACCCGAAGTACTGACTTATTTAAAAACGACTGGAAAAGGAAATTTAAATATTGATCTGGAAGTTTATTTGCAAGCAGAAAACGAGACTCCGTTTAAACTGGCTCATTCGAACATGAAATACCTTTACTGGAATATGGCACAACAATTAGCCCATCATACCATAAATGGATGCAATGTGAATGTCGGTGATTTGTATGCTTCAGGTACAATCAGTGGCCCTACACCGGATTCTTACGGTTCTATGTTAGAACTATGTTGGAAGGGAACGAAACCCATTAAATTACCAAATGGCACGGAACGAAGATTTATTGATGATAACGATACCATTATTATGAAAGCATATGCCAAAAATGATCATTATTGTGTTAGCTTTGGAGAAGTCACGACTAAAATTCTACCTTCAAAAACATAATTTTAATGAAAATAATTATTCCTAAAGAAGCCAATCTCCAACAATTGCATCAGATTCTACTCGGTGCTGTAGCTCCACGTCCGATTGCTTTGGCGAGTACAATTGATAAGGACGGGAAACCTAATTTATCACCATTTAGTTTTTTCAATGTTTTTGGAGTAAATCCTCCGACTTTAATTTTTTCCCCTTCACGCCGAGGCAGAGATAATACCACCAAGGACACTTTTGAAAATATAAAGCAGCATGCAGAAGTTGTGATCAATGTGGTTAATTATGACATGGTTGAGCAAAATAATTTAAGCAGTAATGAATATGTGAAAGGAATCAACGAGTTTGAGAAATCAGGATTTACTCCGATTGCTTCTGAACTGGTAAAGCCATTTCGGGTAAAAGAATCTCCCGTTCAATTTGAGTGCATTGTGAAACAAGTGATTGAAACAAGTCAGTTACCTGCAGCGGGTAATCTGGTTATTTGCGAAATTGTGATAATCCATGTGAATGAAAATGTTTTAAATGCCAAGGGCGGAATTGATCAGGAGAAAATGGATTTAATAGGAAGATTAGGCGGAAATATGTATTGTCGCACAACTGGAAATGCAAGTTTTGAAGTTAAAAAACCGGGAGATATCCCAGGTATTGGAGTTGATTCGTTACCAACTTCAGTGCGTAACAGTAATATCTTAAGCGGGAATGATTTGGGAAAACTAGGTGGATTGCCTGCACTTCCATTGCATGAAGACATTAAACGTTTAAAATTAAATGTGCCGGAAGAACTATCGGAAATTCATCTTTTGGCAAAATCTCTAATTGCTGAAGGTAAGGTATTTGAGGCTTTGTGTGTTCTAATATAATAACGATATACTTTTTATAAATTTATAAGTCAGCCTTTTCTATTATATTTAAACCATCCTTTATAAGTTTATCAAACTCAGGGTAGTGTTCTTTAATGCTTAATAAGAATAGTTTTATTTTTTCTAAAAATTCGGGTTCAAGCTTTGATTTAATTGATAATTCTAAAAGCTCTAACCCAAGCAACCATTCCTTTGAATGCCTTTCTTTCAAAATTTTGAATAAGTCTTTTATTTCTTGATGGTTATCATTTAAATCTCCCTCTCTCGCATTTCTGACCTTTTGATATAGCTGATGCAAGCTTTTTGCTTCTAATGAATGTTCAATTTTATGAGTTTTTTCTTTTGGAACTTCAAAAGTGTATCCATATGCATTTGGATCGGCAGGACCATTATAAACGGAGGTAATTTTCTTCCCAATCGCTAAATCGAAAGTGCCCCAATCGGGTTGAAAAAGGATCCCGTTTTTGTAATAGAGTGTGCAAGGATCAAAACTCAAAACAATAATCTTACCTTCTTTTCTTAAAATTTTCTTAAGCTTTCCTTTCAGCCTTATTCCTGAAGTCCATTCCAGATTACAAAGATGATTTAATTTAATATCAGCCTCTTCAAGTTGATAATCATTCCACGTGTTGAAGCTTAAATTCAATCCTTTAATCGTACCAATTGGTGTTCCATATCCATCACTATGATATGCTTTGGAGTGTGATTCAAGTTCTTGATTTTGATATGCAAGACTTGAAGGTCCAAGGGTTTTCAAATAGGCAATCTCATTATTTTCTTTAATAAAACTTACAATCTGCCCGGAAATCTGAAGCCCTGAATCTAGAACACAACATGCAATATTTTCCGAATCAATTGCTTTTCTAATACCATCAATCCCTCCAGTTCTAATTGCCATTGTATCTACAAATTCTTCCAATACCTTCGTTAAATATTCAAAATTTGGGGTTACAAAAAGCTGTGGTTGCATCGAAGTGATGTCAAAATTGTAATTCATTGCATCAATAGAGTAGGGCAGTTTCAAAACATTATCCTGCATCGCATGGTGACTTTCTCCAATGGAAGAAAGGAGTCCCGCACCATAAATTTTAGGAAAATACATGCTCCCAATTAAGCCATATTCAACGGTCCACCAATGTAGGTTCCTAATTTTAGCCAACTCTGATCGAGCACTCAAGTTTGATTCAATTTCTGAAATGTTGTACTCTGCAGTTTCAATATCTTCTTTTGTAGAATAGGGATCAGCTTTTAATATTGATAAGTGACGTACTGCTTCATAAATGTTTCGATCCTTTGAGGAAGAAAATGCTTTGGCTCCATAAAATCCAAATTTTTTTAAATATTCAGCATATTCAGGATTTGCGATGATAGGGGCATGCCCGGCAGCTTCATGAATGATGTCGGGAGCAGGAGTATATTGTATTTGGTCGATCGGACGAATATCAGCAGCAATAACTAAAACATTGTATGCCTGAAATTCCATGAAAGCGGATGGGGGAATAAATCCATCGACAGCCACAGCTGCCCAGCCAATTTCTTTAAGTATACGGTTCATGCCATACATGAGGGGAATATGATCAATGCTTACACCTGTTTTTTTTAGACCTGAAAGATATGATTTATGAGCTACGTCTTTCAAAAAATGTATATTTTGTCGCATCACATACCTCCAGACGGCATGATCTTGGGCTGTGTATCCTTTATATGGTTGATCTATAATCAAATCCAATAAATGCTTAGGTAGTTTCTCTAATATTGAATTTGTTTCAAACATGGTTTATTATAATTTAGACTCAATCAAAATAGGCTCAAATATACACTTTTTTTAATAAGGTTTAATGCTGATTAAGAATACTTAAAGAAATAGTTTTATTCTGAAGAATTTTAACTTAGATCAATAATTTTGATCTTTTAATAAAGCGAGCAAGAAAAAGAAGTCCTGCAATGGCAAGGCTTACCACAAATCCAACCCAAATACCTACTGGACCCCATTCAATAGTAAATGCAAGGAAATAACTCAATGGCAAACTAATCAAAATATAGGCAACAAAAGCTGCAAACATAGCATATTTAACGTCAGTCAGACCACGAAGAGCCCCCAACATTACTACTTGAAGTCCATCAAAAATTTGAAAAATTGCTGCCATGATTAGTAACTGAGAGGCAACTTTTATTACTTCCTGATCATGAGTATAAAGGTGAGGGATCTCATTTCTTAATAAAAGAAATGTGATGGCTGTAGTACTCATAAATGCAAGAACCAGATGAACAGAGGCAGCCGTAGCCTTTTTCATCGAATGATAATCGCCCAGATTAAATTGGTGTGAGACTCGAATGGTTGTCCCCGAAGCAATACCTGTCACAACCATAAACGTTAAGCTGGCCATCCCAATAGCAATTTGATGTGCTGCAAGAGAAACGGGGCCCAGCCATCCCATCATTAATGCTCCCAAAGCAAAAGCAAGTACTTCGAGAAGTATTTGGCTAGAAATGGGCCAACCCACCTCAAAGAGTCGTTTCAGGATTTTCTTGTCAAGTCGGGATTTAACGATGTTGATTAAATAAGGTCGGAAAGTATCTTTTCGGATATATATAAAAATAAACAGCAAAGGCATGAAGGCTCGGGCAATTAAAGTACCATATCCTGCACCAGTCAATCCCAGTTGAGGAAATCCGAACTTACCAAATATGAATAAATAGTTAAAACAAACATTTACAACATTAGCCAATAAAGTGATCGTCATGGCATTTAGCGTATTTCCAATTCCTTCAGCAAATTGCTTTAAAGTGAAGAAAAGCATAAATGGGAACATTGAAATCACCAAAATGCGATAGTAGGGAATTGCTAATTTCACAACTGCTTCATTTTGTCCCATTTTATCCATAAAAAATGAAACGGCATACATTAAAATCATGAGGATGAAAGCAATTGTAAGGTTGAGGAAAGTTGAATTTTTCAACCATTTTCCGGCAAGTTTATGATTCCCAGAAGCCCAAGCCGGGCCAACTAATGGGGTTAACCCAAAAGTAAAACCCATGCCAATCACCATCCCAATAAGGAATATGTTTCCTGCAAAAGAAGCTGCCGCCAATTCAATCGTTCCAACGGAACCTACCATCATATTATCAACCTGCTGAACAAGCACTTGTCCGAGTTGAGAAAGCATAACAGGGAATGCAAGCGTAAGTATTCTTTTATAATAAGGAAAGAATTGTTTCATAATTTGGTTTAGGCAGTGCAAAAATAGTTAAAACATCTACGATGGCAACTTAATTAATTCAAGAAGCTAAACCATAAAATTCCTTTCTTAACTTTGTTGATAAGATGATAAAAACTGATTATCAACATTCGAAAATTTATGTGGCACTTCCGGCAATGGATGAATTTTTATATTTGCCTCAATTTATTGAATGTATTAAAGCACAATCATTTCGGAATTTCGAATTTATTGTATGTGTAAATCAGCCTGAGTCATGGTGGTTTGATCAAGATAAATTAGACGTGTGTGAAAATAATCAAAAAAGTATTCAATTGCTTTATGCGCAAAATGATATTAAAATCACCATAATCGACAAATCTTCAAAAGCAAATGGATGGGATGATAAAAAATCAGGAGTAGGATGGGCCAGGAAAACGATTATGGATCACATTAATTCAGTTGCAAACAATCAGGATATTATCCTAAGTTTAGATGCAGATACCACATTTTCGGGAGCATATTTCCAATCGATTATTGATAATTTCAGGGCTCATCCAAAGGATGTAGCCATCTCTGTTCCTTATTACCACCCATTAACTGAACATGAAGACCAAAATCGACATATTTTAAGGTATGAAATTTATATGCGTTATTACGCGTTGAATTTATGGCGGATAAATAACCCTTATAATTTTAGTGCGTTGGGTTCGGCTATTGCAGTTCCGGTTTGGGTTTATAAAAGGGTAGGAGGGTTAAGTCCCCATAAAAGTGGCGAAGATTTTTATTTTTTATTGAAGCTGAGAAAATTTGGACATCTGCGTTTGTGGAATAGAGAAAAAGTTTATCCAGCAGCACGCTATTCGTCAAGGGTGCTCTTTGGAACAGGGCCGGCAATGATTAAAGGAGCTTCGGGCGATTGGAGTAGCTATCCGATTTATGATTTTGGGATTTTTGATGAGATACGTGAATCCTATGAGTACTTTAGTAAATTGTTTACTGAGGATAATGATTATCCAATGAAAAGTTTTTTATCTGAGTTATTTAAGGATAAAAAATGGTTTGAACCAATAAGGAAGAATAGTTCAAGCGTTGATCAATTTGTAAAAGCCTGTAGTCATAAGGTGGATGCATTAAGAATCCTTCAATATTTAAAATTCAAGCAAAAGGAGTATGGTTCAAGAGGTGAAGAAATGCTGAGTAAATATATATCGAAATTCCATAATACAGAAGATTGGTTGGCATTGTCAGCGACATTAACTGATAATTGGTCATTCGAGCATAGCCCTGTTTCAGTAATTAACGAATTAAGAGATTTTCTTGCAAAAATTGAAGAAAAATATCAAAGAAATGGATAAGCAAAACAATCTGATAACTATACTTGGACCAACAGCAACAGGTAAGACAAGACTAGCAGCCGAACTCGCAAATTTAATTGATGCTGAGATTATCAGTGCCGACTCCCGTCAGGTTTATCGTGGAATGGATTTGGGAACAGGGAAGGATTTACAGGATTATGAAGTTAAAGGTAAAACTGTTCCATATCATTTAATTGATATTGTTGATCCGGGTTATGAGTATAATATTTATGAGTTCCAGAAAGACTTTTTAAAAGCTTATCAGGAAATCAGCAATTGTGATAAGAAAATAATTCTTTGTGGGGGATCGGGGATGTATCTGGATGCTGTTTTAAAAGGCTATCAATTAATCCAGGTTCCGGAAAATATAGAATTGAGAGATCAATTAGAACTAATGAACAAAGATTTATTAAAAGAAAAATTATTGCGATTTGGGAAGGTACATAATGAAACGGATCTGACTAATCGAAGTCGACTTATCAGGGCCATTGAAATCCGAGAATATGAAAAAGCTCAGCCATTAACCAAAGCTTTTCCGAATTTTAATAGTTTGAATTTTGGAATTCACTTCGAGCGTGAAGAAATTAGGCAACGGATTACATCAAGATTAAAAAATCGTTTGGAAAATGGTATGGTGGAAGAAGTAAAAAGCCTGCTCGAAAAAGGATTTACTCCTGAACAATTAATGTTTTATGGTTTGGAGTATAGGTATGTAACTCAATATGTTTTGGGTGAACTTCGTTATAACGATCTCTATCAAAAACTAAATACGGCCATTCATCAATTTGCAAAACGACAAATGACCTGGTTTCGAAGAATGGAAAAACAGGGTGTGAAAATAATTTGGGTGGATGGAAATTTAAGTTCTACTGAAAAAATACAAATAATGCTAGGTAAATTAAAAAAAGCCGGCCATCATGTTTGACGACCGGCAGTCTTGCGATAGATTGATTAAGAAGAATTTAATAACCCTCCTTTTCTTAAATATTTTTATGGAATGTTTGGATGATATAAATTACCATTATTTCTATAGCCAGGATTGTTTTTATACCAATCAGGATAAACCGTTCCGGAACTTTGAGCCCATTCAATAAAATGATAATATGCCCATGGGATTTCAATTTTCTCACGTGGCCATTCAAAGGGTTCGATAATATTAATGGCCCAAGGTAACCCATTTAGGGTTCTGTAATATTTCGCTAAACTGGGATTTGAATTATCTTCCCATGTCCCAAAATAAACTGGATTAGCAAGGTCAGTTGGGGGATTATCGATGAGGTGAACTTCTTTACCACGTTCGTGATTGACTATAATAAATGGATTCCATGTTTCCAATGAAAAGTTATTCATGGTATAAGTTAAAGAATTTGGTATCATTGTGATTATAAGTGTATCATATGGAACAAATGGAGCCCAGTTTTCGGTATTTACACCGGTTCCAGTACCTGGATGATGCAATAAATTGAATACATCGTCGAAGACAATGACTGTTGGTTTGCTTTGTCCAGATTCTGTTCCATTCGAATTTAAAGTAATAAATCCTTCCCTTAAATCATATCCGGTAATGTTTAGATTGTGAACCAATGCCTGATTTGCATTAGGCAAATTAAATCCGAATCCATTTCTGAGATATGCTCCACTTGCTTTAATGATAAAGGTTCCTTTAACTTGAACAACTTTATTGTTAGCATTTGTGATGGTTGCAAATCTATAATCTAGTACGATGTCATTAAAATCAAAATCACCTTTCCCTGGCCATAAATCTTCAAAACCTAAGCTGCCATAGCCCGATGCCGGAAAAAGATTTAGAAAAGCTTGGGTTGGATCATTTGGAAAATCATCCTGCGCGTCAGGGATGCCATCTCCGTCTGAATCGATAATAGTAGGAGTATGAAATTCATAACAACCCATATCTACTATGGTATTGTATATACGATTAATATTATCCAGATCGAAAGAAGAATTCATCCAAACTTCATTATAACCGGCATCAATACAAGGTGATTCAGCTTGCAGGTGATAGTCTTCAGATCCTATGGATAAGTTTAAAAAGGATGGGGAAGATGTAATGCAATTTGAAGCATTGGCACCGGAAGGCAAAGTTGGCGTTGTACAACAATTGTAATAATGATGAGTGCCTGAACCTACATCATAATTACTTAAAGTTATATCATCCATGTAAGTATTATAATAGATAATAGTATTTTTAATAAGGGTATTACCCTGAGTACGAATTCCACCTGCTAATGGAGCTTTGTTTTTTGTTACAGTACAGTTGTAAACACTTCCTGCATTCCAAATATTAATTCCACCGCCCATTCCTACTGAAGTGTTTCCAGTTACAAGGCAATTTCGGGCTATTCCACCGTTGAGTAATCGGACGCCTCCCCCATAACCGGCACCAGAAGTTGAATTATTACTGGAGGCCAAATTATTTCTTATAATACAGTTTTGAACCATCCCCGAATTATCAATTGCAATCCCACCACCATCTATGGCCTGATTGTTTTGGATAATGCAGTATTGCACAGTACCTCCATTGTCAATATCGACTCCTCCTCCATATTGACTCGCTGTATTATGTGCGTTTTGAATAGTAAAACCTTCTATAACTGCATCCGGATGATTAACGTATAAACATCTTGTCACATGATTTCCATCAATAATGCTAAATTGAGATCCGTGTACACTCCTAATAGTGATACCTATTGTAACTGAAATGTTAGATGTTAATAGATAAGTGCCATCATCTACAATAATCAAATCTCCCGGGCTACTTACATTGATTGCCGACTGAATATCATGCGCCGCATTTATTTGTGTTATGAATGGAGAAATGTGCAAACCTCCTGGAGATACATAGCGAGTTGTACCTGTTGTAGCATTTGCTGTGGAGTAAAGCAACAGGATAATTATTATTGAAATAAATTTTAATGTTTTCATGATTGTATTCTTTAAAGTAAAAGTGATTTATTTATCAAGATTACAGATAATTTTGTTTGAACTAATGTTCACTGTTTGATTATTGACACGAAGACTAGTTACCGTATTGGGAATATTAAGGGTCAGTTGGTATTCCGTATCGCCTTTAAATATGCCTCGATGATATCTAATTTCCTGATCAACAGAACTAATGGTAATGATTTGTCCTATTGTCGCTTTTATCGTTAATTCAATATTTCTGGAAGTGTTCCAGTCGAAATCATTGCTAACACTGATTTCGTTTAGATTTTGAGGTTGCTGGGATTGATCAGCTGCATTATTGAAATTCTTATTGCACGAACCAATAATGATTAATGCTATAACAATAATGGATAATGGAATGATCTTAAGTGTTAATTTTTTCATAGCAATGATCTTATTTTGCTTTGCAGAATAATATTATTTCTGTTTGCAGTTATTATTAATTATTTCTCACAATAAATATAAGCAAATCTCAATCCATTTGATCAAACATTATCTGATCATTAATATTGACTAAGGTTTCGAGTTTTTAGGAGTCGATTAAAAATTCCCAATATGGGACTGAAGTTCTTTTTTTGGCAATAATTTTAATCGTTGGCTTTATTATTTAAAAGAGGAACAAATCGGAATAAACCATGCTCAGTTTCATTAAAATCATTTACACCTACTTTTAAAATACGCTTCATAACCTGAGAACTTCCTTTTCCAAGAGGAATAATCATAATTCCACCGATTTTTAATTGATCAAGTAATTTGTCTGGTACAATAGGAGCTCCGGCTGTGATAATAATTTTATCAAATGGAGCGAATGTTGGCAGACCTAAATTCCCATCACCATAAAAAAGTTTTGGATTGTAACCAAGATTGGGCAAAAGTTCCTTTGTACGGGTAAAAAGTTTTTTCTGACGTTCAACTGAATAGACCTTTGCACCCAGTTCTATTAATACGCAGGCCTGATATCCTGATCCGGTGCCAATCTCTAATATTTTATCACCATCATTAACATCCAATAATTCGGTTTGAAATGCAACAGTATAAGGCTGAGAAATGGTTTGACCTGAACCGATAGGAAAAGGCTTGTCTTCGTATGCAAATTCCAGAAAAGAGGAGTCCATAAATAAGTGTCGGGGTATTTTGTCGATAGCCACAAGAATTGCTTCATCCTTAATGCCTTTTTGGCGAATTTCATCAACAAGTTGCTTTCTTAATCCTTTGTGTCGGTATGTATCGATCATGAATATAATTAAATGCTAGTATTATTTCTGGAACCTTACTATTTAATAACTGTGTTTAAAACTTCATGCGAAAATACTAATTCGTTCAGGACAAAAAAAATTACATTTGTAAAAACTATATTATCTATGATTAAAATTGGAGTATTAGGCGTTGGACATCTTGGAAAGATTCATGTTAATTGCATTAAACAGATTAAAGAATTTGAATTAATCGGCTTTTATGACCCAAATGATGAGAATGCAAAAAAGGTAAGTGAAGATTATAACCTACCACGTTTCGATGATATTGAAACTTTAATAAAAGCTGTTGATGTAGTTGATATTGTAACTCCAACATTATCACATTTTGATTGTGCTTCAAAAGCTTTAAAGTTATTTAAGCACGTATTTATCGAAAAACCAATTGTTACGACTCCTGAAGAAGCTCGAAAACTTATTGAACTAGCTGAAGAAGCAAATGTGAAGGTTCAGGTTGGGCATGTTGAACGTTTCAATCCTGCTTTTATCGCAGCACGACCTTTTATTAATAAACCAATGTTTATTGAATCACACCGTCTGTCAATGTTTAATCCTCGTGGTACTGATGTGCCGGTTATACTTGATTTAATGATTCATGACATTGATATTATTTTAAGTGTTGTTAATTCACCGATTAAAAAAGTAAATGCCAGTGGTATTAAAGTCGTGAGTGATACACCGGATATCGCAAATGCCAGAATTGAATTTGATAATGGCTGCATCGCAAACTTAACTGCAAGTCGCATCTCATTAAAAAACATGCGGAAATCAAGATTTTTCCAAAAAGATGCCTATATTTCTGTTGATTTTTTAAAGAAGGTTACAGAAGTTGTTACCATGAAAGATCTAAATCCGGACGAGGCAGGACCTTTCGATTTGATTTTAAATCTGAGTGAAAACAAAGGCTCGAAGCAGATTCTTATCAGCAAACCTGAAGTGGCCGAAATTAATGCCATCAAATCAGAACTTGAAAGTTTTTATTATTCAATAAAAGAAAATACGACTCCCCCTGTAACGATAAATGACGGATATTACGCATTGGATGTAGCTTATCAAATTATTGATAAAGTAAATCATGCGGCCGGAAATTTATAGATTGAATTTGATCTTTGGGCTATTCTTTTTCAATGCTATAATTGAGAAAAAGTTTAGAACTTGAATAATTTATGATCAACAAATAATTGCTAACCATTATTATGGCTGGTAATGCTGAATGAAATATATGAACAAAAAATGGCAAACAGCAAAGTATGTAATCTCAGATTTGCTATCTGTTATTCTCTGCTGGCATATTCTTTATTCATATTTTATTGCGGACCATTCTCAGAGTAAGTTTTTGCCAATTTTTTTATTAATCCAAAATACCAATTATCTATATGGACTAATTGGGTTTCCATTGATTTGGCTGTTTCTTTATGCCCTGATTGGTAATTACAGAAGAATCTACCGTAAATCGAGATTAAGCGAATTAGGGCAGAGTTTAATAGTGTCCTTTATTGGAACATTCACCTTGCTTTTTTATTTTGAGACTATATCAATAGGAGATAAGTATCAGCCTACATTTGTTCCGTTTTTAATATTCTGGCTGCTATTTCTTACACTTAATTTTTTGCCCCGAATTTTTATTACCTCTATCACAGCCTATAAAATCCATAAACGGAAAATTGGGTTTAAGACCATCATCGTCGGTAATAATGGAAATGCGATCCAAATATATAAAGCACTTGAGAATCAAGAAAAATCAACCGGGAATATCATTATGGGATTTGTAAATGCAAAACAAGATATTGCCTATAAAATAGAAGAATACATTCCTCATCTGGGAAGTTATAAAGATCTAAATGAGATTATAAAAAAATACAATATTGAAGAAATTATTATCGCTATTGAGCGAAGTGAGCAGGAAACAGTTGATAATATTATCTCCATCATTGAGGATGCTGATATTATCATTAAAATTATTCCCATCATGCAGGATTTCTTAATTGGTGCTGTCAGGGTTTCATCCATTTTTAATGCGCCTTTGATTCAAATTTCTCCAATATTGATGCCTGCTTGGCAGCAATCAATCAAAAGAATTTTTGATATCATAGTTTCAATTTTGGCAATGATTCTGCTAATTCCTGTTTATGTGATTACAGCCATTGGAGTGAAAATTTCTTCTAAAGGGCCAATTATATATTCTCAGGAACGAATAGGGTATAAGGGGCGTCCGTTTAAGATGCGTAAATTCAGGTCCATGTATCATGATGCTGAAAGAGACGGGCCACAACTTTCAAGTAAGATGGATAGCAGAATAACTAATTTTGGTCGCTTTATTCGTAAGGTTAGAATTGATGAAATCCCTCAGTTTTACGCTGTAATTAAAGGAGATATGTCGATTGTTGGCCCTCGTCCCGAAAGGCAATTTTATATTGATAAAATTATGGAGCGTTCACCTCACTATCGTTTACTGATGAAGGTAAGACCGGGAATGACTTCTTGGGGACAAGTGGAGTATGGTTATGCCTCAACGGTTGATGAAATGATTGAACGATTGAAATATGATATCCTGTATATTGAGAATATGTCGTTAGCCGTCGACTTTCGAATATTAATCTATACGATTTTGATTGTATTTCAGGGCAGAGGAAAATGATCCTTGTTAAATTCTGCCATTTTCTATCATCATCACGATAAGTTCAATTAAGCTATCCTCGCCTTTTGGGTCGTACTTATCTTTCAAATTATATCCAAATATTCGGGCAAATGCTTGATAAAAAAAAGCGGTAAAACTTCCTCTGAGCTCCTTGACCAAATCAAATGAACAATTTCCTGTTTCCCGATCAATTAATTTAATGAGGATATGTCCTTGAGAAATAGTTAACTTTTTTAAATCCTCACCAAATTCATCCTTTAATTCTTGTTCGGCACGCTTTAATATTTTTCTTTGTTCTTTCTCATCAGGAGTTTGCAAAAGGATATCATTATATTCCTTCAGTTTTAAACCGGCAATTTTAGCATAAGGATAAACTTTTTTTACATTCCTGATTAATCGGGTCATTTGCCGAAATTCATTTTTTTCTACAATTCGATATGCGGATATATTAACTTCATTTAATTGAACAACAGGGATGGTATCTCCATTAACTATTTTCGCATAAGAAACTACTTTTTTATCCTGAGCCATTAACATACTCGAGTAAAAAAAAACAAAGAATAGAATTAGGATTTGTTTTCTCATGAATAAATCAAATCAATTTTTGTGCCAACGGAAGATTTCTTTCTGTTATCAATTGAAATGTGAAAATACGATTGAGCCGGATTGAATATAATATCAGAGTTAAGCCACTTTTAATTTAGATAGCTTAGCCTTTACAAATTGTTGTTTTGCATAAGAAAGACTAATATTCAAACTTTTCACTGATTTCTTTGATGGTAATTCAAACATAGCATCCGTTAATATAGCCTCTACGATAGAACGTAAACCCCTTGCTCCTAACTTAAATTCGATTGACTTATCAACAATAAAATCAAGAACTTCCTCATCAAAAGATAGTTTGATGTCATCCATTTCAAATAATTTAATAAATTGTTTAACCAATGCATTTTTAGGCTCGGTTAAAATCAGTCGAAGTGTAGCTCTTTCGAGTGGGTTTAAATGTGAAAGCACAGGTAACCTACCGACAATTTCAGGAATAAGTCCAAATTTTTTAATATCGGAAGGTGAAATGTATTGGAGGATATGTTCTTTGTCAATAATGTCTTTTTCTTTGTCGGAACTATATCCAATCATATTGGTATTCAAACGTGATCCAATAATTTTATCAATCCCATGAAAGGCTCCACCAGCAATAAACAAAATATTTGTTGTGTCTATTCTGATCATTTTTTGCTCAGGATGTTTTCTGCCACCTTGTGGAGGAACATTAACTTCCGAACCTTCAAGCAATTTCAATAAAGCTTGCTGAACGCCTTCTCCCGAAACATCTCTGGTAATTGAAGGATTGTCACTTTTACGCGCTATTTTGTCAATTTCATCAATAAAAACGATACCCTTTTCAGCAGCCGAAACATTGTAGTCAGCGACCTGTAGTAAACGAGTGAGCACATTTTCTACATCTTCGCCAACATATCCGGCTTCGGTTAAAACAGTAGCATCAGCAATGCAAAATGGAACATCCAGAAATTTGGCAATGGTTCTGGCTAACAGTGTTTTTCCTGTCCCTGTATCTCCAACAATAAGGATATTTGATTTTTCAATCTCAACTTCATCAACTTCATCAACAGGTTGAGTGATTCTTTTATAATGATTGTAAACTGCTACCGAAAGGACTTTCTTTGCTTCTTCCTGTCCGATAACGTATTTATCCAGATGAGCTTTAATTTCACTAGGCTTGCTCAGTTTAATCTCCGATAATTGATCATTTACTTTATTAAAAAGCTCCTCTCTAACGATCATCTGTGCTTGTTCAACACAATGATTACAGATATGTGCATTCATTCCGGCAATGAGCACACCACTTTCTTCTTTAAGTCTTCCGCAAAACGAACATTTATCAGGCGAATGTTTAGCCATGGTTAAATTTCCTTAGTTTTTATTCTTAATCAATACTTCATCAATCATCCCGTATTCTTTTGCCTCATCTGCAGTCATCCAATAATCACGATCTGAATCTTTCCAAATCTTGGCATATTTTTGACCGCTGTGCTTAGCAATGATATCGTACAACTCTTTTTTAAGTTTTTGAATTTCCCTTGCAGTAATTTCAATATCCGAAGCTTGCCCTTCGGCACCACCCATCGGTTGATGAATTAAAATGCGAGAGTGTTTTAAGGCTGTACGTTTGCCTTTTTCACCGGCACATAATAATACAGCACCCATCGATGCTGCCATTCCGGTACAAATGGTTGCAACGTTTGATGAAATATACTGCATGGTATCGTAAATGCCTAATCCGGCATAAACCGATCCACCGGGTGTGTTAAGGTAAATTTGGATGTCTTTTTTTGCATCTACCGATTCCAGAAATAACAACTGAGCCTGAATGATATTGGCAACATAATCGTTAATTGGTACTCCCAGAAAAATGATCCTGTCCATCATCAACCTTGAAAAAACATCCATAGTGGCAATGTTCATTTGGCGTTCTTCAATGATGGTCGGAGAAATATAATTGCCATAAACGGAAGTATACCTTTCTAATGTGAGGCTACTTATTCCGCGATCTTTGAGCGCGTATTTTTTAAATTCGTTGGAATCCATAATCAATTTCTTATTTAATTTGTGTTGCTAATTTAACAAATTCCTCGTAATTGACTTCTTTCTTAACTTGTTTAATGTTTGATTTAAAGAAATCCAAGAGTTTTTTATCATAAAGCTGATCATAAATTTTTCTGACTTCTTCTTTGTTTTCCATGATAGAATTAACAATGGTATTCATCCGTTCATCATTTTCTTCAGAACTTGGCATCGTCATATTCATGAAATAACCTTTGATGTGATTTCTCACTTCTTCTTCTTTAACCTCGATACTATGTCCTTTCACAATTTTACTCTCAATCAACTGCCATTTTAAAGATTTAATATAACTATCGTATTGAAGTTCCAATTGTTCAGGAGTAACTTTATCCTGATTGTTTTCCAATAACCATCTTTTAAGAAACGCATCAGGTACCGAAATATCAGCCTCTTCAATAAGTTTCTCTACAGCATTGTTCATAAACTGTCGATCACTTTCTGACTGAAATGACATTTCAGCATCTTTTTTGATTCTTTCTTTCAACTGCTTTTCGTCTTCAATTTTATCCTGAGGATAAACTAATTTGAAAAAGTCTTCATTCAATTCAGCGAGTTCTGTTCTGTCGATCTCAGTTATGGTCAGTTGAATATCGTTTTTAAATTCTGCTGCTTCAACGGTATTTAAACCAAGCAAAGCTGCAACTTCAATGTCGCTTTTAAGTGCTTTTGCAGGATTAAATGTAATTTGATCGCCTTTTTTGGCACCAATAAATTTAGTCAGCGCAGTTTTTAATTTAATATTTTCAAGTTTTAGTTGAGATGAGCCTTTCAGTCCCCCGTCTATAATTATTCCTTTTGCATCAACTTCAACAAAGTCACCAAATAATTTATCCGATTCTTCAGCGGTTTCAGGTTTGCTTGTTTTCCCGTTTCGGCTTCTTAAGTCTGAAAGATATTTGTTTACGATATCTTCATCGGCTTTAATATTATAATAATTTACTTTGAATTTATCATCAAGGCTGATTTCGAATTGAGGAGTTAAGCCGATATCAAAGAAGAACTCAAATTTCTCTTGCGTATCAAAATTCAATTCAGTAGTTTTTTCAGTATTCGGCAAAGGATAACCCAAAATATCAATTTTATTATCAATGATGTACTGGTTGAGCGAATCAGAAATAAGTTTGTTAACCTCTTCTGCTAAAACAGATTTACCATACAATTTATTTATCATACCAAAAGGAACCTTCCCGGGACGAAATCCGGGGACATTTGCTTTTTTCTGATAATCTTTTAATAAGGTTTTAACTTTTTCCTGATAATCTTCTTTTAAGAGTTCAATCTTAATGATTGCTGTAAGATCGCTTGTGTTTTCTTGAGTAATGTTCATTGAAAATTTGTTTTTGAAATTGGAGGTGCAAAGATAAATATAAAAATGATGCTGATTGACTTTCAGTTATTAAAAAAACCTTAGTGCCATTTGGAACTAAGGTTTTTGATGTTGTGCGGATGAAGGGACTCGAACCCCCACGCCTCTCGGCACTAGATCCTAAGTCTAGCGCGGCTACCAATTACGCCACATCCGCATAGGTGGTCATTTTTTTGGTCTGCAAATGTAATATTTTTTTATTGAAAAAAAACTAATTTATTTTGAATAAATTAATGAATGATTTTTGATCGGATTTAAGGTTGTTAATTAGGTGCCTTAATCATTTTTGCTTTTAATTCGAACATCCAATGCTTCACGCAAACTATTTCCTAATAGCATAAAAGCCAAAACCATCAGCATGATGGCAATACCCGGCAAAATAGCGAGGTAAGCAGAGTCTAAAATGATATAGGCATAATTCTCCTTAATCATTGTCCCCCACGAAGGCATTGGTGGTTGTACGCCTATTCCCAGAAAACTTAATCCGGCTTCTATTAAAATTGCTGAAGCAAAATTGGCTGCTGAAATGACAATAATTGGGCTCATGATATTAGGCAGGATGTGATTAAATATGATCCGGAAATTAGTAAATCCCAAAGCCCTGCCGGCTTCGACAAATTCTTTCTCTCTGATGGTAAGTATTTGCCCACGAACAATACGGGCAACTTCAACCCACATGGTTAGTCCAACGGCAATAAATACCTGCCAGAATCCTCTCCCAAGCGCAAATGTAATAGCGATTACTAA